>Ga0134099_1000182_pt1 | contig 80913 bp, 83 predicted proteins | sample 10_taG_2_FD_105482 | JGI IMG/M metagenome (GOLD analysis project Ga0134099, IMG submission 105482) | Switchgrass degrading microbial communities from high solid loading bioreactors in New Hampshire, USA - 10_41_5_180_A2 metaG | ecosystem: Engineered > Bioreactor > Semi-continuous > Anaerobic >...
ATAACTTTATTAATGACAACAAGCTTTTGCATTTCTCTTTCCGTCATATTATACTGTTCCTTTCTCATACTGACATTATTGCAAAATAATTTCACTATGACAATATCACAGAATAATAACACAGGATATGTTAATGGTTGCATTATTTAGCGATAAGGATTAAAATAAAACTATAAACCAAATAAATTTGGAGGCTTGAAATAAATGGCTGGAGGTTTTTTCAACAGACTATATTATGGTAACGACAAAAAGCCTGACTTAACAAAAGAGCAGGTTACGGGAAGCAGGTTTAAACTATTTTTCGATGTATTAGGTATACGTTTTTGGAAGCTAATTCAGCTCAACCTTTTATATCTGCTGTTTTGTATACCTATAATAACGATAGGTCCTGCTACTGCTGGTATGACATATGTATTGAGAAATTGGGCTAGAGATGATCATGCCTGGTTATGGTCAGATTTCTGGGATAATTTCAAATCGAATTTTTGGCAATCATTGGCTGTTTTTGGCATAGACGTGTTGGCTGCAATAGTGTTGTTTGTAAATATACGTTTCTACAATACCATGGGACAAACCAATCAGATATTTTTTATGGTAAAATATTTAGTGCTTGGCGTAGCGCTGATATTTGCGATGATGCATATATATATTTATCCTATGATGGTAACATATAAGCTGAGATTGAGGGATATATATAAAAATGCGTTTATATTTACCGCGGCTAAGCTGCCTCATACCTTGGGCATATTTGCTCTTTGCGTTGGTATTTTTATAGGAAGCTTTTATCTGTATATTTTACCGCTCTTTTTGATAACATTTACTTTTTGCGGATTAATAGTGAATTCGTTTACTAATTGGGTGTTCGATAAGTATATCAATCCGCGCCTTGATGATAATGGGCATTATGTTTCAGCAGAGGATCAGCAAGTACCTGAGAAGCCTAAAGAGCAATCTGTATCTAGCGAACATGCATTGAAAAAATCCGGAGTCAGGGCTTGAGATAGAAATTTAGGATGTTGTTTGTTATCTGACATGGGTCTTTCCTGTGTCAGATTTTTTATAATTTATTCGGAAAGGGGACTCGATGTTATGGAAAGTTTAATAAACCAGGCGCTTGCTCAAAAAGTTTGGGCAGTTGTAGGGGCTACGCAAAACAAAGATAAATTTGGTTACAAAGTTTATAAAACATTAAAAGAACATGGATACCAAGCATATCCTGTTAATCCATTTTATGATGAAATAGATGGTGATAAATGTTATGATAATTTATCCTCTTTACCAGAAGTTCCGGGAGTGGTCAGCATTATAATATCGCCAGATAGATCGGAGCCTTTCATACGCGAAGCAGCGCAGATAGGTTGTAAATTCGTGTGGTTTCAACCTGGAGCCGAAAGGAATGATCTGGTGAAATTAGCACAGAGTTTGGAATTAAAGGTTATAAGCAATGCTTGCGCTATAATTGAGGTTGGCAAAGGATAAAAGATGTCAACGGAAGGATCAGAGGAACTCTTTTAGTAAGATATGCTCATAGGAAGGGATTTATAAAATTGGGCAAAGCAATAACTATATTTTTTACTGTGATGCTTACAATATCGATGACTATAGCAATAGTTTTAACCTCAGTACAATTAGTAGCTTTTAATGAAGGATTCTATATGAAAGAATTTGAAAAATATGATAGGGCAGAAGCTACAGGCATGAGCTACGGGCAGTTAAGGGAGGTTGCCAGAGCTTTTATAGCTTATTTAAGCGGCCAAAGCAGTGAGCTTAATATGGAGGTTATGGTGAACGGCCAGCAGCGCATGCTTTTCAATGAGAAAGAACTAAGCCATATGGATGACGTTTTGGGCTTGTTTGAAGGCGGGTTTAAAGTTAGACTTTGGAGCATTATATTGATTGCTGTTTCCATTATAGCCATAGCCGTATGGGGTTACAAAAAGGGCTTTGCTGGTATATTGCGAGCATTAATATGGGCTTCGGGCGTACCTTTGGCACTGGGAGGAGTAATTGCCCTCCTTTTAGCGACAAATTTTGACCGTTGGTTTATTTATTTTCACCTTGCTTTTTTTGATAACGACTTATGGCAGCTTGATCCTTCGAGCGATATGCTTATAAATATATTTAATGAGGGCTTTTTTGCCGATGCTGCTTTTCAAATATTAATATATGCCGCTATCTTTTTAGTTCTTATACTTATAGTTTCTATAATAGGAATCATTTATGCGAATAAGCATGTTAAATTGCACGAAAAGAACATGATAAGTTAATATTGTAGTATCATTTTTCTTATCGCCTGCATAGAAAAGCTTTTGTAAATTACGAACTAAGGGTTTAAAAAATCATATTGCTAATCTATTCTCTAAGTGCTAGAATATATATATAGTATATTTTAACATTCAGAGACACTATATATAGTATATATTTACGGAGGTTTAGCATTATGATAAAATCCATAAAAAAACGCGATGGGCGCATAGTCGAATTCCAAAGAGTCAAAATAGAAGACGCCATATTCAAAGCAGCGCAAGCGGTTGGTGGCAGAGACAGAAGCATTGCGCAGAAGCTAACTGACAAGGTCATGTATATGCTGATGCAAAAATTTGACAATGTTATTCCATCAGTAGAAGATGTCCAGGATATAGTAGAAAAAGTGCTTATAGAGGAGGGCTATGCAAGGACCGCTAAAGCTTACATATTATACCGTAAACAGCATCAAGATATACGAGAGATTAAAAAAGCTCTTTTAGACGTCGAGGATGTTATAGACCAATATATAGGAAAAGTTGATTGGCGAGTGAATGAGAACAGCAATATGGATTATTCGCTACAAGGCCTTAATAACCATATATCAACTACTGTTACATCATCCTATTGGCTTAATAAGATATATCCGCAAGAAGTTAGGGATGCTCATATAAATGGCGATTTGCATATTCACGATTTAGGCCTTCTTTCAGCTTATTGTTGTGGCTGGGATTTAAAGGATTTATTAATGAGTGGGTTTACTGGCGTAGACGGGAAAGTGGCAAGCCGCCCCGCTAAGCATTTTAGAACGGCGTTAGGACAGATTGTAAATTTCTTCTATACTCTTCAAGGAGAAGCAGCTGGCGCGCAGGCATTTTCTAGTTTTGATACCTATCTGGCCCCTTTCGTTTATTATGACGGCTTAACCTATAATGAAGTAAAGCAGGCTATTCAAGAGTTTATATTTAACATAAATGTACCGACTCGTGTAGGCTTCCAGACGCCGTTTACGAACATAACCATGGATCTCGTAGTGCCGAGCATATTAGCTAGCGAGTCCGCGATAGTTGGCGGCAAATTAATGAATAAAACGTATAATGAGTTCCAGCATGAGATGGACATGATAAATATGGCTTTTGCTGAGGTTATGATGGAAGGAGATGCTAGCGGCCGCATATTTACGTTCCCTATATCTACTTACAATATTACAAAAGAATTTGATTGGGACAGCCCTGTAGTTGAAAAAATAATGGAAATGACTGCTAAATATGGCCTGCCCTATTTTAGCAACTTTATAAACAGCGATATGAAACCTGAAGATGTGAGGTCAATGTGTTGCCGCCTGAGGCTTGATAACCGAACGCTGCAGAAACGCGGGGGCGGGTTATTCGGCGCTAATCCTCTTACTGGTTCTATAGGCGTGGTTACGATTAATATGCCGCGCATAGGTTATTTGTCAAAAAGCGAAGATGAATTTATGGATAGGCTTAGCCGCATGATGGATATAGCTAAAACCAGTTTGGACATAAAACGCGAAGTTCTGGAGAACATGACTGTTGCCGGGCTTTATCCTTATGCGCGTTTTTATTTAAGAGATGTATATGAAAGGTTTGGTTCTTATTGGCAAAACCATTTTAATACTATTGGTTTAGTAGGAATGAATGAAGCGCTTCTTAATTTTATGGATTGCGATATAACTAGTGAAACAGGGCGTTTGTTTGCTTTGCGGGTGCTTGACTTTATGCGCGAGAAGATGGAAAAATATCAGGAAGAAACCGGTATACTCTATAACCTGGAAGCTTCCCCTGCCGAAGGCACGTCCTACCGCTTAGCTAAGAAGGATAGAATCCTATATCCCGATATAATAACATGTGGTGATAAAGAACCGTATTATACAAACTCAACGCAACTGCCAGTTGATTTTACTGATGATATATTTACCGCGCTAGATCTACAAGAGGAGCTACAGTGCAAATATACTGGCGGGACGGTACTGCATGGCTTTATAGGCGAGAGCATCAGCGATGTCGATGCATGTAAGGCTCTGGTGAAGAAGATAGCTTATAATTACCGGATACCGTACTATACGATAACGCCTACGTTTTCAATCTGTCCCGACCATGGCTATGTATCTGGCGAGCACTACACATGTCCTCATTGCGGTGGTGATTGCGAAGTGTACAGCCGCGTTGTAGGCTATTATAGGCCGGTTCAAAATTGGAATAAGGGCAAACGTCAGGAATTCGCTGATCGCAAAGAATTTGTCGTATGATATATGATTTTTTACCCGTATCATTAGCAGATTATCCTGGCAAAGTTGCGGCCACTGTTTTCGTAAGCGGCTGCAACTTTAAATGCCCTTATTGTCATAATAGCTCACTGATAAAGCCTCAAGAACCTCTGAAAACACAGAGTGAATTTATGAAATATTTAAGGCAAAGGCGTGCGCTTATAGACGGTGTCTGCATTACTGGCGGCGAGCCAACATTGTGGAACGGCTTAAGAAAGTTTATAATTGACATAAAAGAAGAAGGCTTTGATGTAAAACTCGATACTAACGGTTCCAGACCCGATGTGCTGGAAACATTGATGAACGATAAATTGCTGGATTATATAGCTATGGACATAAAGGCCCCACTGGCTAAGTATAACGTGTATGCAGCGAAGGCGGAAGACATATTTAATGTAAAGAAGAGCATGAATTTGATTATGGCCTCGGAAACAGATTATGAATTTCGAACTACTGTGAATCAGAATTTGCTTTCCGTAGAAGACTTTTCGAATATAGCAGATTTGATAGCTAACGCTAAAAGATATGTTCTGCAGCCGTATAAATATAGTGAAGGTGTCCTTAATAAATACGTGTGTGGTGTAAAACCATGTGACCCCAGGTACATGGAAGAAATAAAAAGTTATTTAGTGTGCCGGATGCCAAATATAATGTTAAGATAACAATAGCTTTTCGAGAGGGTATTGGCACTTAAATTTCTCTTGTTTCTATGATATAATAATGCAGGCAAGGAAAATCGAATATTTGGAATTAGGGGGAATGCAAGTTGAAAGATTATCATGCTGATGAATTAAGGAATGTAGCTTTGGTAGGTCATAGCAGCACAGGGAAAACTACTGTGGCCGAAGCGATGTTATACTTAGGCAAGGCGACCGATAGGCTAGGTAAAGTAACTGAAGGCAATACTGTATCAGATTACGATGCCGAGGAAATTAAGCGGAAAATATCTTTGAACACTTCTGTACTTCCCGTGGAATGGCGTGGCATGAAGCTTAATATACTAGATGCGCCAGGTTATTTTGATTTTGTCGGTGAGATGCTTGAAGGTTTGAGAGCAGCAGATAGTGCCATGATAATAGTTAGCGCGGTATCCGGTTTGGAAGTTGGCACGGAAAAAGCTTGGGATTACGCCAACCAATTCGGCCTTTCTAAGATGATATTTGTGAACCAAATGGATAGAGAAAATGCTAACTTTGAAAAGACAGTATCTCAACTTAGAGATAAATATGGCACATCTATTACCCCTATCCAGTTAGCTATAATGCAAGATGGTCATTTTACAGGTTTTGTAGATCTTGTAGAACTAAAGGCATATTCTGTTGATAACAATGCCAATATCAAGGAGACTTCTGTGCCCTCTAGTATGGAAAGCGATGTTCAAAAGGCTCGCGAGGCTATTATGGAAGCGGCGGCTGAAAGCGATGAAAGCCTCATGGAAAAGTTTTTTGACGGGCAAGAATTTACTATCGAGGAAATAAAAAATGGAATACGCGCTAGTGTCATAAGCGGCTCTATGGTACCTGTGTTGTGCGGGGCAGGTTTTATAGCAGCGGGCATAGCTCAAGCCATGGATGCTGTTATCGATTATATGCCGTCGCCGAAGGATAAAGGCGTAGAAGAGGATAAACCATTTGCAGCTATAGTATTCAAAACAGTGGCCGATCCATTTGTTGGCAAGCTATCGCTTTTCCGGGTTGAGTCTGGACGTATAACGCCTGATATTACTGCATATAACCCGAATCGCGATAAGACCGAAAAAGTTGGCCAATTGTATATGATGAGAGGTAAGAAGCAGATACCTGTTGATGTTATAAATGCTGGGGATATAGGTGCTATAGCCAAATTACAATATACTGCTACCGGCGATACCCTTTGCGATCCAGCACATCGTATTACGTTAAAAGGCATAGATTTCCCCAAGCCGGTTATATCTAAAGCGGTAGAGCCAAAGTCTAAAGGCGACGAGGATAAAATATCCGCAGGATTACACCGCTTAGCGGAAGAAGATCCTACGTTTGCGGTGGAAAAGAATGTAGAAACTGGCGATATGCTGATATCAGGCATGGGTGAACTGCACCTAGAAGTCATAACTCAGAAACTTCATAGCAAATTTGGTACTGATGTTATATTAAAGGATCCAAAAATTCCATATCGCGAGACTATAAGGAAATCGGCTAAAGCTGAAGGTAAGTACAAAAAACAGACTGGCGGGCATGGGCAATATGGACATGTATGGATAGAATTTCAGCCATTAGATGATTCATCAGAAGCGTTCGTTTTCGAGGATAAAATCGTCGGAGGCGTTGTCCCGCGCCAATACATACCTGCTGTGGAAAAGGGACTGAGAGAATGCATAGAACATGGGGTGCTAGCTGGTTATCCTTTAATAGGCGTAAAGGCTATATTATATGATGGATCATATCATCCGGTTGACTCATCAGAAATGGCTTTCAAAGTAGCGGCATCAATGGCTTATAAGAAGGGTATATCAGAAGCCGATCCAGTTTTGCTAGAGCCCATAATGCATGTAGAGGTAATTGTGCCAGAAGAATATATGGGCGATATAATGGGCGATATAAACAAGCGCCGTGGTCGTATATTAGGCATGAATCAAGCTGAGGACGGTATGCAAAAAATAATAGCAGAGGTACCTTTGGCGGAAATGATGAAGTACGCTACCGAGCTTAGATCCATGACTCAGGCAAGGGGTAGCTTTACTATGAAATTCGAGCGTTATGAAGAGGTTCCGGCCAATATAGCTGCAAAGATCATAGAAGAGGCTAAAAAAGAACAGGCAAATGAAGCATAAAATCCCTGGTTTAGCTATTGACAAAATTGGATGAGTGATATACAATAATTCTTGCTGGTTTTAATAGCGCCGGAGTGGCGGAACTGGCAGACGCACGGGACTTAAAATCCCGCGGCTCGAGAGAGCCGTACCGGTTCGATTCCGGTCTCCGGCACCAGCAAAAAATTATTATCGCGGGGTGGAGCAGTCAGGTAGCTCGTCGGGCTCATAACCCGAAGGTCGAAGGTTCAAATCCTTCCCCCGCAACCACGGCGGTGTAGCTCAGGTGGCTAGAGCATGCGGTTCATACCCGCAGTGTCAGTGGTTCGAATCCACTCACCGCCACCATTTGGTGAATTTGCCTGTAGATGTTTTATATTTCTACAGGCAATTATTTTTAATTAAATCTGGAGAGTGAAATAATATTGGTTGTGCAACTTAATGTTGACAATATGGAAGAAGTAGTTGCTTTGTTTGGCGCTTTTGATGAAAATGTCAAGCTCATAGAAGAGGGCACAGGGGCTAGAATAATAGCTCGTGGCACTGAACTTAAGATAGAAGGTACTGAAGAAGAGGTCGTTTTGGCACAAAAAGTGGTAAATTATCTGCTGACAAAAATACGGCATCGGGAGCCTGTTGATAGAATAGGTGTTCAATATGCCATAGACATGGCAAAAGAAGGAGAAGAGACCCTTACCACCCAAAATTTAAGCGGTGTTATATGTGTTACGCATAGAGGTAAGCAAATAAAATGCAAAACAGTGGGCCAAAAAACGTACATTGATGCTATACGCAACAATGATTTAGTGTTTTGCATAGGACCTGCTGGAACTGGCAAGACATATTTAGCTGTGGCGATGGCCGTACTTGCTTTTAAGAATAAAGATGTGGCGCGGATAATATTGACTAGGCCGGCTGTAGAGGCAGGCGAAAAGCTGGGATTTCTGCCTGGCGATCTTCAAGAAAAGGTTGACCCTTATTTGCGGCCATTGTATGATGCTATGTATGATATGGTCGGTATTGATAGCTTTCAGAAAATGATGGAACGCGGCGCTGTGGAGGTTGCACCATTGGCTTATATGCGGGGACGCACGTTGGATGATGCCTTTATAATACTTGATGAGGCACAAAATACAACCCCTGAACAAATGAAGATGTTTCTTACGCGCATGGGATTTGGCTCAAAAATGGTCGTTACTGGCGATATAACTCAAATAGATTTGCCGCATGACAAAGTGTCAGGATTAATACATGCTGCTCGGGTGCTGCAGGATGTAAAGGGCGTGCAATTTGTATACCTGACTGAGAAAGATGTAGTTCGTCATGAATTGGTGCAGCGTATAATTAGGGCATATGAGAAGTATGAAAAGAAGCCGGAGGACATCTCATGAATATTTTTATCGATAATCGTCAATCGGTCATGGAAATAAGAGACGACCTGTACGACCTTATAGAGAATGTAATAAAGCGTACCATAGAAGAGGAAGGCTTGGAGGAAGAAGTAGAGGTCAGCGTTGTATTAGTGGATAATAAACAAATAAAAGAGCTCAATTGTGATTTTAGGGGAGTAGATCATGAAACGGACGTGTTATCTTTTCCGGCTATAGATTATGAGGAAGATGAGCAGAGCGATATTAATCTCGATACAGGAGATTTAATACTTGGAGATATAGCCATATCAGTAGAAAAAGCTGCTGAACAGGCCCAGGAATATGGGCATTCTTTTTATAGGGAGATTGGCTTTCTTACAGCGCATGGCATGTTTCACTTATTAGGTTACGATCACGAGACGGAAGAAGAGGCTGTTCAAATGCGAAGTAAAGAAGAAAACGTTTTAGCTTCGCTAGGTCTGACAAGGGATTGAATTATGGATGATATAGATACACTGATAAACGCAGCAAAAGACGCGCGCGAACGCGCATATGCCCCTTATTCACAGTTTAGGGTAGGTGCAGCGCTTTTATCTGCGTCAGGCAGGATATACACTGGGTGCAATATAGAAAACGCTTCATATGGGGCTTCGGTATGTGCCGAACGGGTAGCGATCTTTAAGGCCATATCAGAGGGAGAAAAATCTTTTTCTACCATAGCTGTGATAAGTGATGATAAAGATTATGTTTTTCCATGTGGTATATGCCGCCAAGTCATATGGGAGTTCAATTGTGATGCCGATATAATGGTTTGTACTGCTAGCGGCTGTTGGCAACATTATAGCATAAAGGAGCTTTTGCCGCACGCTTTTGGATGATAAATAAGATTTCATTTTTGTGCAAAGGAGCGCTGCAATGTTTAAACGCATAAAGGGAAATGCAAGGGGTTGCCTTATTTTTGAACCTTTCTTTTCCATACCTTTCAATATGTACGCTACATATGCTTCGGTATATATGCTAGCATTGGGAATAGATGAAAAACAAATAGGTTTGTTGACTTCTATCTGCCTGGTAGTTCAAATATTCTCTTCGTTTATAAGCGGTTATTTGACCGATAAAATGGGCCGCAGGGCCGCTCTTTTGGTATTCGATATTGTAAGCTGGGGTGTAGCTACCTTTCTCTGGGCTGTCGCTCAAAATTTCTGGTATTTTTTTATAGCTGCTATAGTAAATGGTTTTCAAAAGATACCTAATACAGCATGGTATTGTTTGCTTGTTGAAGATACGGATCCGAGAGATCGTTCCATAGTATTTATGGTGCTTCAGTTGATAGGTGTTATAGCAGGCTTCTTTGCCCCCTTAGGCGGAATATTGGTTAAATATTATGGCTTGGTGCCGGCTATGCGTATCATGTATGCCTTTACATGCATTAGCATGATGACGATGTTTTTTGGCCGCAATAAAGTTACACATGAAACTGAAATAGGTAAGCGCAAGCGTATAGAGAGCAGCGATGTAAGCCTAAAAGACGTTTTAGCAGAATATGGACATGCTATAAAGCTTATAATATCCGATAAACCTCTCATGTTGATATTCGGCGTTTACATATTGAACAATTTTCAAATTACGATGAGAAGTACATATTTATCCATTTATCTGGTCAATGCTTTACGTTTGAACGATGCGCTAATATCAATATTTCCAGCTCTTTCATCAGTGGCAATGCTTGCTCTTATATTTTTTGTGATGCCGCGTTTTGATCCGGACAAATATGGAACTTATATGTTGCTTGGTTTTGCTATATCTGCTGCAGCCAATATTATACTTATATTTGCGCCTATAGGCAATATAGTGATTGTTGTAATAAGCACTATGCTGGCAGCTGCTGGAGGTATAATAGCCGGACCGTATTTAGAAGCCGCTGTTGCTAATTCTATAGATGATGAAAATAGAGCTAAAATATTTTCCATATTAACAGTGTTCATATTGGTATGCATATCCCCGTCTGGTATAATCGGTGGCTGGACTTATACAATTAATCCGCGCATACCATTTTTGCTCGTGATATTGGCATTTTTGACTGGCATACTATTGTTAATTAGATTTTTTAGAATACAAAAAGATAATCAATTGACAGTGGAGGAAGAACGTGCGTAAAATAAATAGCAGTGTTTCGCTGCTTTGCTTTGCAACGACGGTTTATTGGTTTTCTTTATATGTTTACGTTCCCATATTTACGCCATATGTTGAATCGTTAGGCGCTAACCATACTATAGCCGGTCTCATAGCAGGCTCATATGGGTTAGCTCAGCTTATATTGCGCGTGCCGCTTGGAATTGTATCAGACAGGCTACGCAAAAGGAAAATGTTCGTTTGGTTGGGTATGTTGTTTTCACTTGCTAGTGCACTAGGTTTTTTACTGCTGCCTGGTGTATTAGGTGCATTTGTAGCGCGCAGCTTGGCAGGAGCAGCCGCTTCTACGTGGGTTGCTTTTACAGTGCTTTTTTCAAGCTATTTTGAAAATGATAAGGCTGCTAAGGCTATAGGTACCATAAACGCGTTTAATTCGCTAGGCCAGATGATAGCGACGTTTTCCGGCGGTTGGTTAGCTCAGCAAGCTGGTTGGCGCGCCACATTCATATTGAGCTCAATAGCCGCTGCAATAGGCTTTATAGCGAGCCTGTTTGTGCAAGAAGCGCGCTACGCAGAAAGGGAGCCCTTGAAAATCGGACAATTGTTAAAGGTGGGATTGGATAGAGAACTTATAATTGTGTCATGGCTTGCTATATTGTCGCAATTTATAACTTTTGCTACTACTTTCGGGTTTACAACGGTGCATGCTCAAGCAATAGGGGCCGGTGAATTTGAAATGGGCCTATTAACGCTCGTATCCACTTTACCTTATATGCTGGCATCTACGATGATAGGAACATCTTTTGCTGTGTGGCTCGGAGAGAGGCGTGCTATTGTAATAGGTTTTGTAATATCTGCCTTATGCGCTGCTGTTATACCTTTTACAAAAAGCATGATAGGATTATATATTTCACAGGCGTTAGGTGGTTTTGGCCGAGGTATGGTATTTCCCCTTCTTATGGGACTTAGCATAAAATCAGTAGAGCCGGATAAAAGAGCTACAGCCATGGGCTTTTTTCAGGCTATATATGCCGTGGGCATGTTTATAGGGCCTTTTTTAGTAGGTATAATAAGCGACGCAGTGGGTTTAACCGGGGGGTTTCTGTTAACTGCGATTATTGGCATTTTAGCCGCTGTTATGGCTTTTAGTCTGCTTAAGCCGTTGAGAGCAGCGTAACTAAGTAGTATAATTATAGTGAGGCTTAACAATCTTTGTATACTTGCAAAGATAAGACTCTATAAATTACTAATTGTAATTAATAAGAATGGAGGATGAGGTTTATATGCCTAATTATGATATGAAATGTAAACGCTGTAACAGCGAATTCACTGTTATGGCTAGCATAAAAGCGAAAGAAGAAGGCGGAATAGCTTGTCCTAAATGCGGCGGCAATGATGTTTTCCAGGTTTTTAAGAGCATGAACTTTGTAAGAGGCGGATCAAGCATAAATTCGTCCGGCAGCGCTTGTGGCGCAGGCGGCTGCGGCTCTTGTCATGCCTGCAGCGCATAAAACGCATGGGAAAGATAACGTTTATAACCGGTGGGGCGCGAAGCGGTAAGAGTTCGTTTGCTGAAAAAATAGCTGCCGCTTATCCGGATGTGGCTTATATTGCCACATCGATTGCCACCGATTCCGAAATGGAGGAAAGGATACGTTTGCATCGTCAGCGCCGTCCTTATAATTGGCGCACATACGAAGCTTATAAAGGCATCCGGAAAATTATCAAAGATATAGATAAAGGCGCAATTTTATTGGACTGTGTGACTGTCATGGTAACGAATATAATGATGGAATGCGATATAGATTGGGACCACTGTACTACAGAGCAGTCAGGATATGTAGAAGCATTGGTCAAAGATGAAATAGTTGATATGCTAGATGCGGCCCGCGGCTCATCTGCCGATTTTATAATCGTGTCTAATGAAGTTGGAATGGGATTGGTGCCGGCATACCCGCTAGGAAGAATATTTCGCGATATAGCAGGCAGGATTAATCAACTTATAGCTTCTTACGCTGATGAGGCATATTTTATGGTATCTGGCATTCCTATAGAACTAAAACCTGGAAATGGATTTGCGCAATGAGAAAATGGCTTAAGAGGTTGATATTAGCATTTCAATTTATGACTCGCATACCCATACCTGTCAATTTGGATGTAGATGGAGACGATTTAGCCCAAAGTATGATATTTTATCCTATAGTGGGATTAGCTATAGGGACTGTATGCTACATTGCTTACTATATTTTCGGCTGCATAGCAACAGAAAAGATAGTACCGTCGATAGCGGCTATTATAATTGGGATACTTATTACTGGCGCTTTTCACATAGACGGTTTCGCTGATGTGTGCGATGCGTTGTTGAGTAATAAAGACACGAGTGGTATGCTCTCTATAATGAAAGATAGCAGGATAGGCACAGGGGGAGCCGTAGCTGTAACTGCGTTGCTTTTATTTGACGCAGCTATGTTAATTGAATTAAGAGGAGATATTTTGTATAAAGCTCTATTATTAACGCCTATTTTTGGCCGCGCATCTATACCATGCGCCGCTGCTTTGTCTTCCTATGCTAGGGAGGAAGGCGGTCTTGGCAGAACATTTATAGATAAAGCCGGATGGAGGCAAGCGCTCATAGCTATGCTGATAGCTATAGCTTTAGGTGCTTTAATAATAGGATATCGAGCGCTTATTTTAGCGATTGCCAGTATGGCTTCGGCTTTTGGGTTCTCTATCTATATGAAACGCAAGATAGGCGGCATGACTGGTGATACACTTGGCGCCACATGTGAAATTGCGCAAGCTGTCGTTCTTTTATGTTTCGTGGCCCTGTATTGACAGTTGATAATATAGCTTTTAGATTGTATAATAAACGATATCAAGATTTAGGAGATAATGAAGATGAAGGATATTATAAAAGTGACGGTGTGGAATGAATATATTCATGAAAAAAAAGATGAGGAAGTTGCTCGCGTATATCCAGAAGGTATACATGGAGCTATAGCTTCATTTCTTAATGAGCAACCCGATATTAAAGCCAGGGCTGTTACAATGGATATGCCCGAACATGGCCTTGACGAGGATGTATTAAACGATACCGATGTGTTGATATGGTGGGCTCATATTGCGCATGATCAGGTAAGCGATGAAATTGTCGATAAGGTGTACGACAGGGTTATGAATGGTATGGGGCTAATAGTGCTTCATTCAGCGCATTTTTCAAAGATATTTAAAAAGTTAATGGGTTCTACGTGTAATTTAAAATGGCGGGAAGCAGGTGAAAAAGAACGTATTTGGGTAGTAGAGCCTGGCCATCCAATAGCAGAAGGCTTGCCTGAATATATAGAAATACCTCATACAGAGATGTATGGCGAGCGTTTTGATATTCCGCAACCCGATGAGCTTGTATTTATAAGTTGGTTTTCTGGCGGCGAGGTATTTAGAAGCGGTTGCTGCTATAATAGGGGTAAAGGCAAAGTGTTTTATTTCCGCCCTGGCCATGAGACGTTTCCCATATATTATCAGCCTGAGGTACAAACAGTCATATGCAACGCTGTGCGCTGGGCTGCGCCTATAAATGGTCCTAAGCCTGTTTTTGGAAATGTGAAACCCATCGAAAAAATATAGAAAGGTATAAAATATGGCTGAAAATACGCCAAATGAACATAAAAAAGGTTTATCTAATATAAGTATATTTTTTATAAGCCTGGCCATTGTGATAGGGGGCTTAGGCCTTGCCGGATGGCTAACATATCGGCATTATTTTGGCCCCGTAAATGCTCATAGCGATGCTATAATTGAAGTGGAAATACCGTTAGGCTCGTCGGTGACAAAAGTGGCCAATATACTTGAAGAAAAAGGCCTTATAAGAAACGCCGCGATATTCAAATATTATGTAGATTTCTCAAATAATTCTGACAAGCTAAAAGCCGGCATTTATAAGCTTAAGCCTAATATGTCGCTAAATCAGATTATAGAAGAGATGACTAGTGGCAAGGCGCTTGCGGTTACTAAGACATTTACTATTGTGCCGGGTTCTACGGTAGACAGTATAGCCCAGAGCTTAGTAAAGCAAGGAATAATAAAAGACAAAACACATTTTTTAGAGCTGGCTAAGAGCGATGATTTTGATTCTTATTGGTTTATTGGGGATATAGAAGATTCTGCTAAGCGCAAATATAAACTTGAGGGATACTTGTATCCGGATACTTACCAGGTATATGCCAATGCTAATGAAGAACAGATAATAACCAAAGTGTTAGACCAGTTCGATAAGGTTTTTTCTGAAGAATATAAAAAAAGAGCAGAAGAGCTTAACATGACGCCTGATCAGATAGTTACACTAGCTTCCATAATAGAAAGGGAATCCGGCGCTAAGAATTTTACGAAGGTGTCAGCGGTGTTTCATAATAGATTAAAAAAAGGTATGCCTCTCCAGTCATGCGCTACTATAAGCTATATAAAAGGTAAGCCGTTGCTTTATGCATCAGCTAGTGACATCAAAATCGATTCACCGTACAATACTTATAAATATAAAGGTCTTCCTGCGGGTCCCATATCCAATCCGGGGAAGAGCGCTATAGAAGCAGCTTTATATCCGGATGAGTCGTATTTGAATAATTATTATTACTTTGCTGTTACAGATCCGGAAACGAAAGAGATGGCTTTCAGCAAGACTTTAGCGGAACATAACAAGGTAGTGGCTAAATACAGAAGCGTATGGATAAAATGGCAGAATGAGCATTCTGGCAATTGATTAAAAGATAAGGAGTTGTGAGTTTGACTAGACTGCAACCAGATATACATGTGAAGTCAATATACGATATAAATTTCGATATGTTAAGGCAAATGTCTATTTCCTGTTTGATATTGGACATAGACAATACTTTAACGCCCTGGAATAGTACCGAAATAAGCGATGAACTAAGTAATTGGATACAATCCGCGCTTAACAATGGGTTTAAGATATGCCTTCTTTCAAATAACGGGGAGAAGCGCGTCAGGGAGCTTGCTGATAAGCTTGCTGTTGATTATATATTTAATGCAGCAAAGCCGCGGCGGCACTCCTATAATTTGGCGTTAAAAAAGATGAATGAAGAACGCCAACATGCGGCGGTAATAGGAGATCAAATCCTGACGGATATACTAGGCGGCAAGCGCGCGGGTATGTTTACTATATTAGTGGATCCGATTGGCGAAAGCGAATTTATAGGTACAAAAATAATGCGGTTTATAGAGAGATTATTTTTTGACCGCAACTCATATAAAAAAGGGGAAATGAGGCAATGATAGATGCTTCTACAGTATTGATCGCACTTTTAGGTCATCCTGTTGAGCATAGCCTTTCCCCGCGCATGCACAACTATATATACGCGCATGCGGGCATAAACAGTGCTTACCTTGCCTTCGATGTATCGCCAGAGAAATTACAGGATGCGGTGAATGGCTTGCGCGCACTAGCAGCAAAGGGATTTAATGTAACGGTGCCGCATAAGCAATCGGTAATACCTTATATGGACAGTGTGGATAATGCGGCTGCTATTATTGGCGCTGTCAATACGGTCGCCAATAATAATGGCAGACTCATAGGATATAACACTGATGCCACGGGATTTTTGCGTTCTTTAGAATACCATAACATTGATGTAAAGGACAAGAGCGTATTAGTGATAGGCGCGGGCGGGGCGGCCCGCGCTGTTGCGGTCGCACTGTCTATGGCAGGAGCGCGTATCATTATAACTAACCGCACATTTGAGAAGGCTGATGAATTAGCAAACAGCATAAGTTCCATGAGCAGCAATAGCCTATGTACCGCTGCTCCTTTGAATGAATTGAAAAAATTAGATTCTCCGTATCTGTTAGTAAACGCTACTTCCGCCGGAATGTGGCCACACATCGAAACATCGCCTTTACCTGAAGATTATGACTTATCCGATGTAAATGTAGCGTATGATCTAGTATATAATCCTATCAAAACGACGTTTTTACAAGAAGCAGAGAAATCAGGCTGCACGGTTGTGAATGGTTTGGATATGCTGATTTTTCAGGCTATAGAAGCGATAAGGATATGGTTTAACAGCGATGTGCTTTATGATATAGCAAAAAATGCTGTGAAAGATTTTGCATAAAAGTGTTGTAATTTGCTTGTTTTCATGATACCATAAAAGCCATAAAAGCAAAAACAATCTTTATTTTTTGCTTTTATGGCTTCATGACGTGGCATAAATATAGGGCAAAAGCCCTCAAACAATCTGGGGCAAGGGGTTTGTGGGATTTAAAACTTATAGCAGAAGAGAGGAGAATATGAATTGACGGATAATAAAAATAAGAGGATGAAAAAACATAGCAAAGGTTTTACTTTGATAGAACTTATAGTTGTTATAGCTATATTGGGAATACTCGTAGCTATAGCGGTACCTAAAATGGGCGGCTCAAGAAAGACAGCGGCTATAAATGCGCATAATGCCAATGTCAGGGAATTACAAAGCGCGGCCATGATGTATATAGCTGATAAGGGCAATCCACCATCGGTTGTAAATTGGACTAAGGATTCGAAGGACGGCGAGAAGGGATGGGGTCCATATTTGCAAGAGTGGCCTACACCGCCTAACGGCACAGGAAAACCGGAAGTTGACGGTCAAAGTTATACTGTCAAAATTGACACGGATGGCACGGTAACAGTTACCCCCACTATGATTCCAACTACAACTACAACTACGCCGTAATATAATTTAGTAATTTTGCATTTCCCGCAACCCCTGATTTTCTTTACGTAAAATTAATGGCAAGGAGGCATACGAATGTGTAAAAATGGTTCTAAAGGTTCTGCACTGGTATTGACGCTAATGATATCTCTTATAGTGATGACGCTGACGGCAGGCGTAACTTTTTATGCTGTAGCGGAAAATAAACAGACAGCCTTAGAGCAAAAAAAGCTTCAAGCCTATTATATAGCGCGTTCGGGTGCCGACCTTGCTGCAAAATGGCTGACGTCTATGAGCCCTGCTGACGCGACAAATTTTCTTGCTAATCTTGCTAATCAAGATAATGATACCCTTAGTTTTAATAATATATCTTTTGGTCAAGGAAGCTATGATTTAAGAATTACTGATGCTATGGGGAAGGTGCTTATTGTTTGTGTAGGTCATGTTAATGATATACGTGGACGTAAGGTAGATGATTCAGTATCGGTAATGTTAGATGAGTCATACGTAAATAATGCAGCGCCTATAGTAGGTGTAATTTTTGCGCGGGATAGCGTTACTATAACTGGAAATTGTTCTATAAATGGTGATATAGGTGTTGGCAGTACTAAAAATTCAGCTATAAGTATGTGGGGAAATTTGCAAATAAATAATTGCAATATACATATACCAAAAGGTGCAAACGCTAGCTCCGTTATAAATATGAGCGGAAATGTGTTCGGTTATAATAAATATTCGGTCTTATATGATGCTCCTACAGGAGATATATATCCTATTCCGATTGCCCCGCAATTTCCAGTTCCAGCAGGTTCATATACTAATTGGAAATCAGTGAAAAATAAAAACAATTTTACCGTAAATGGTGATCTTTATAGCGATGGCAACATAGATATCTCGGGTAATAATAGTATTACTGTAAATGGCAATTTATATGTCAATGGACATCTCGATATCTGGGGCAATACTACATTTAAAGTTAATGGGAATGTATATATAAAGGATTATTTTAAATTAGATGGCAATTCATGGTTACAATGCAGCGGTTCATTATGTACGTATGGTAATACGAGCATAATGGGCAATGCTGGATTGAAGGTTGGGAGTTATTTATATGTATACGGGAATAGTCTAACAATGCAAGGCAACATAGGAGTAGGTGGATGTATAATGGCATCGGCCACATCAGTATCGGTAGTAGGAAATGCTGCTGCTTTTAGTAATGGCTCTTCTTTTTCAGTTCTATATGCGCCTAATGCTGAAATATCCCTAAGTGGAAATATGCATGTAAGAGGAGCTGTAATTGGCAATATAGTAGATGTATGGGGCAATTGTAGTATTTCTTATGATACTAATGCTATATCAAACAATCCCGTTATAGTTGGCGGCTCTCAAGTTGCTTTTGAAATGGGGTATTGGCAATGAAAAAGGGTTGTACAAATAGAGGTTTTACGTTTATTGAAGTGCTTATATCGCTTGCGATATTTGGGGTGGCTATAGCGTTGATGATGAGTGTTATGTCAGGCGGTCTCCTTAATATTACGCATGCTAGTAAAAAAACATCTGATGAATTTACAGCGCAAAAACTCATGGATGCTGCGCTGGCCGATCCGGCGCATTTTTCCGATCCTCAGGGCAGGGTCGTAATTGAACCAGCTGCCATGCCCGCTCCTGCTAATGATTATGGTGCCTCTTCGATTTCCGGTTACAAGATAACCGTTGTAGTAAACAATGTAGAGCTTATTTCATTTACGGCGCTTTCTGATTGAGGCGGTTATTATGATGTGCAGAAAAAATAAGCTGGGTTTCACGCTCGTTGAGATGATGATGGCAATAGCTCTTTTTGCTGTTTTGATTTCGATAGCATATCCTATGTTTTTTACGGCCAGCAGGTCGTTTAATACTTCTGTAAATAAAACATTTTCCCAAAAGCAAGCCAGATTTCTGGCTGACAGCATAATAAAAGAGCTGCGCTTTGTTAAAGATATATCTGTGGCACCGTTTAATGCGGATAGCGGGGATTATTTTTCATTATCTACTAATAACGGTTGCCTTGTGAAAACAACTTATCACGAAGGTGCCGCTGCGCAAAGCGAAATAATTAGTTTATCTCAAGAGAATAATGTACCTGATTATTTTATTTTAAAAAGCTTGCTTTTTTCAAAAGATACATTTAATCCTAACATTAAAAACATGTTAAATGTTAAAATAAAGGTGGGCAATAAAAGCGTTTGTGAATTAGATATTAGCATCAGATTGGAAAACATCGCTGATTTAGCTGATTTTTCGGCTAAAAGTATAATATACTATAAATGAGTGAAATGAAAGGCAGTGATAAAGCTGGGCAGCACTATAGCTATTGATCTGGGTACATCTTCGGTTAAGGTTGTGAAGGGCAAAGCTGGGGATAAGGGCATTTTCGTGGATGCTTATACATATATTAAATTGCCTGCTGACTACAAAGGCTTTGATTCCATAAGCCAAAAAGAAGCGGTTATAAGGCTTATGAGGCCCGCGTTGCGTAAGGCTGGAATAAAAGGGGGGCAATGTATTTTATCCATTTCTACTTCGGATATAATATCTAGACCTATGATTTTGCCCGACATGCCTGAGCAAAGTTTAAGAGAGAATGTAACGTATGAGCTTAGCCAATATGTGCCAATTGATTTAGAAAAGTATGTGGTGGATTATAAAGCTATAAAGGATGACGAGGATGAGTCAAAAGGGCGTTTGTATATTATAGCGGCGGCCCTTCCGAAATCGTTGTTGCAGGATGCAGTGGCATTATTGCAGAAATTGAATATGAAAGTGCGAGCTATAGATTTGGATTTTAATGCTTTAACCCGCTTCTTTTCTTTTATTGATAAAAGAAAAGACCTCGAGGATAGCGATAATATGATAATAGATATAGGCCATGAATTTACACAGGTTATAGTGTATAATAAAAATAAAATTTACATAAGCAGAATAATAAATCATGGGAGCAATGATATAAATCTCCTTATAGCTAATGCTCTTGGAAAAAATCCGGAAGATATAGCGCTCATGAAGTATACTATAGGTGAAAACACGCCACCTGAGGTATATGGCGCTGTGGCTGGCGTATTTGAAAATATAGTCACTGATATAATAAGAATAATCGATTATTTTAATGCGAGATACAGGGGCCGCTCAATAAAAAATATATATCTGTCAGGAGGCGGTGTGGCTATAGGGGGCATAAATGAATATCTTAGCCAGGCATTAGGAATGCCGGTACTCGTGTTAAAGCCTGATGATTGGATAAAGTGCAGAAAAAATAATATAAAAGATGATTGGGATATTTCTACTTTTACGACGGCGTTAGGCCTATTGCTTAAGGAGAAATAAAATGAAAGATTTTATCAAAGATTTTAATTTTATAGAAGCTGTCTCACCAAAACAATCTACCACAATAAGCACGGGTTTAGGCATTTTTATAATAATATTTTCCATACTTCTTGTTTTTGGCATATTATATCCGTATTATTATACTGCTAATTTAGAGCAACAGCTTGCTTACATGCAAGATGAAGTTCAAAGGGCAGGTGCGGCAAATGCAAGCAAAAGGGCCATAGCATCTAAGTTAGAGAAACAAGTTGAAATCTTAAACAGCATTAAGCAAACAGATATTTCTTATCCCGAGGCCGAGGCCCGTTTGATAATGCTTTTTTCCCAAGATATTAGCATTAGGACCCTGTCTTATACTGATGCAACCATGAAGATGAGTTGTTCGTGTCCTAATGTAAGCACTATAGTGTCATTTATACAATCTTTGAATAATTCTGGCTATTATACGGATATTATGCTCAACAATTTAGCTGAGGAAAAAAACAAAAATGAATATACTTTCGATATATCCGCCCAAATAATGGGAAAGGGGAAATGAGAAGTGCAGCTCAGTTCTAGAGAAAAGAATCTTATAATAGTAGCGATAGCTGTATTAGCATTCGCTATATACTATACACTGATATTGACACCTGCTATGAATAATTGGCAGCTTTTAGAACAGCAAATAAACGATGCCAATAAACAGCTTGATGAGCTTCAAAAAGTAGCAGATATAAACAAATATAAAAACATACTTATAAGAAAGGGCGGAATATTAGAAACCCGGATAGATGATGCAGAAGTGCTTAAAAGCATTTCATATATATCCGCAAATCACGATGCCGTTATTGGAGCAATAACTAGAGATAATGGGCAAGTTAATGCAGATGGTGATTATAGCGTGGTTTCGTTTGCTATAAGTACTATCATACCATTTTCCCAAACCGTAGGCTTCTTAGATGATGTTAATAACAATATAAAATATGTGCATAATATAAACGATGTTAACATTGATAATAATATAGAACAACAAAATGGCAGCTGCAAATTGGATTTTAAGCTAAACGTATATTATTCGCCTAAATATGGAGTGAACGATGTCCAATAATATATATATTATAGGTTTTATGGGCACTGGCAAGACCACAGTCGGTGCGCTTCTTAGCAAGTCATTAAACGCTAGTTTCGTTGATACGGATAAACTCATAGAAGAGAGCATGGCTATGCCTGTATATAAAATATTTGAGGTGTACGGAGAAGAATTTTTCCGCCAGCTCGAGCACAATGCTTTGCAGGCCTTAGCTACTAAAAAGGGGTTAGTAGTGTCAACTGGCGGCGGCATAGTGACCCATCCCGGTAATATGGCTATTATGCGCAAAAGCGGGATTATAGTCTGCTTAGAGGCATCCGTTGATACAACGATGAAAAATATCGGCAAAGGAGAAGGAAGACCCCTTATAAATAGTGAGGATATACGCCGCAGCATAGAAGAATTAATGGAAAAAAGGTCTTATTTATACCATAAAGCAGATATAATTGTCAGGATCGATGATAAACAGCCACAGGCTGTAAGCGATGAGATAATTGCGTTCTTAAAACAAAAGGGGGCTTTAAATGGTACCTATAGATGATTTATTAAAGGAAACTATTAAACACAATGCTTCAGATCTTCACATAACCGTTGGCGTGCCCCCTATAGTAAGGATTAACGGTGATCTCATGCCATTGATGGATGAAGTGCTGTGTCCAGAAGATACTGATAATCTAATTCATCAAATGATGGGTCAGCGGCAGTTAGAGGAATTAATAGAGAATGGTGAATGCGATTTTTCATTTTCATTGTCAGGAGTAGGGAGATTTCGCGTAAATGCATATAAACAGAGGGACACATACAGTGCCGCTATACGCGCACTGCCTGTGCAACCGCCTGATATAGACAGTTTGGGATTGCCTACCGTAGTTAAACAATTAGCAGATACGAACGTTGGAATAGTACTGGTGACAGGGCCTACGGGCAGCGGCAAATCTACAACATTAGCTGCGATGATAGATTATATAAATAGAAATAGAAGTTGTCATATATTAACCATGGAGGACCCCATAGAGTACCTTCATAGGCATAAAAAAAGCATTGTAAATCAGAGAGAGATAGGCAGCGATACTAAGAGTTATGCGGCCGCGTTGCGCGCAGCGTTGCGCGAAGATCCAGATGTCATTCTTGTCGGCGAAATGCGCGACTTAGAAACGATAGCCACAGCTATAACGGCGGCAGAAACGGGGCATCTCGTGTTATCCACACTACATACAATAGGAGCGTCAAGGACTATAGACCGTATAATAGATGTGTTTCCGCCCCACCAGCAGCAACAGATAAGGGTACAACTTTCCATGGTGCTGCAAGGTATAATATCGCAGCAGCTTTTGCCTAGAGCTGATGGAACTGGGCGCGTTTTAGCAGTGGAGACCATGATAGCGACGCCAGCGATACGTAATCTGATACGCGATAATAAAACATTTCAGATACCTAACTCTATTCAGACTGGCTCTAAGCTCGGTATGAGAGCTATGGATAATTCGATACAAGAATTATATAACAAAGGAATAATAACTAAAGAAACGGCTTCTATGTATTTCATAGAAAAAAACCTTATAAGTTAAAATGGGAAAGAAGGGTTAGATAGCGATGCCACGTATTCAGAAAAAAAAGCTCGGCGATTTATTGTTAGAAGCCGGTATTATAACGCAAGAGCAATTAAATGAGGCTTTAACTATTCAGCATCAAACCAATCAAAAACTTGGCGATATATTAGTGCAAAAAGGATTTATAACTGAGCGTCAAATGTTCGAAGTATTAGAGTTCCAGCTTGGGATACCCTATATTGACTTAGACAGGACTTTTTTAGACATAGGTGTAGTTCGATTAGTGCCTGTGCATATCGCGCGCAGTCACAATGTGATACCGGTGAGAATGGACGGCGATATGTTATGGCTGGCCATGAGCGATCCTTTAGACATTTTGGCTATAGATGACATCCGTCGCATAACTGGAAAAGATGTAATGCCTATGTTAGCTGATACTAAGGCTATAGAAAGGGCTATAGAACAATATTATGGGGATCCTCACGCGGAGCAGGCTATAGAGGAGTACAAAAAAGAAATAGCGGCTACAGCAGAAGAGATAATTGATGAAGTAGCTGATACCGCTGAGGCAGAGGCTGCGCCGATTATAAGGCTTATAAATTCTGTTATAGAACAAGCGGTGAAGATAGAAGCCAGTGATATTCATATAGAACCTATGGAAGACAGCATGCGCATACGCCTTAGAATAGACGGGCGTTTACAGAATTACTTGACGGTGCCTAAAAGCTTTCATGCGCCTGCTATAGCTCGTATTAAAATAATGTCTAATCTTAATATAGCCGAAAAGCGTTTGCCTCAAGATGGTAGAATTAATATGAATGTGCTTTCACGCGATATAGACTTGCGCGTTTCAACAATACCTACCGTAAATGGAGAAAAAGCCGTAATGCGGGTCCTGGATAAAACTAATTTTCTTATACCTAAAAGTCAACTCGGTTTTGATGAGAGGCATATGGCTGAATTCGATCAAATCCTTAAAGCTCCAAATGGCATGATATTGGTTACCGGGCCCACTGGCAGCGGTAAATCTACTACTCTTTATACGATGTTAAATGAACTCAATAATGCGGCCTACAATATAATAACTATAGAAGATCCGGTAGAATATATGGTAGATGGGGTAAACCAGATACAGATAAATACAAAAGCTGGTTTAACATTTGCTAGTGGCTTGCGCTCTATATTGCGTCAGGACCCCGATATAATAATGGTTGGGGAAATAAGAGATTCTGAAACTGCAGAGATAGCCGTTAGAGCGGCTATAACTGGTCACCTTGTGCTTTCTACATTGCATACCAATGATGCTCCTAGTACTGTTGTGCGTCTTGTAGACATGGGCATTGAGCCGTATTTGGTTTCGTCATCAGTAGTGGCTGTTATAGCCCAGCGGTTGGTCAGACGCATATGCCCGCAATGTAAAGAGCCATATGATCCGCCACTTTCACAACGGAAGCTCATGAACCTACCCGATGATGCAATATTGTATCATGGACGCGGTTGTCCTCTTTGCAATGGCACAGGTTACAAAGGAAGACAGGGAGTATTTGAAATGATGCGTTTAAACAGGGCTCAAAGGGATGCCATAGCAAGGCGCTTTACTACAGATGAACTGCGGGAATTGGCAGTGGCGAATGGTATGCGGACGCTTAAAGATGAGTGTGTAAGGCTAGTACTATCGGGTGTGACTACTATCGATGAGGCTATAGCTACCGCGTTTGATGAAGATTAAAGGGAGGTAAAAGTATGCCTTTATACGCATATAAGGGTATTAATATAGATGGGAGTATAATATCCGGCCATTACGAGGCTGTGGATAAAAACGGCGTTGTAAGCATGCTGAGGGAAAAAGGGTATTATCCTGTAAAAATAGAACCAGCCAGGGTAAAAGGCCTGGAAAACCTATTAGGCGGTTTGCAAAAGGTTCCCATGAAAGACATATCGGTTTTTTGCAGACAATTTGCCGCTGTTATAGGGGCAGGCATACCGATAGTACAAGCGCTGGATATAATGCGCGAACAGGTCAGCAATAAAAGCCTTAAGCAAGCGCTTGCCGACGTATATCAAAGCGTTCAGATAGGGCGTACCTTATCGGACAGCATGGAAGAGTATCCTCGTGTCTTCCCGCCAATGTTAATTGAAATGGTTAGAATCGGGGAAGTAAGCGGTACCTTAGATACGTCTTTGAAGCGTATGGCAGATACTTATGAAAAGCAGTATAAGTTGCAACAAAAAATGTCTAATGCAATGATATATCCAGCTGTTGTGGCTGTAGTGGCAATAGGCATTGTTATATTCTTGCTTACATTCGTTATACCTACCTTTGTTACTATGTTTACTGAATCAGGTATGGAATTGCCTCTTCCTACTAGGATATTGCTAGGCATGAGCAATTTCATACAAGCTTATGGTTTGATTTTATTATTAGGGATAGTGCTTTTAGCATTAGCATTTTTTTATTATATTTCTACAAATACTGGACGCCGATGGTTTGATGGTTTGAAGTTAAAGATTCCTGTTGTAAAGGATTTTGTTTTGCGCTCTGCTACTTCAAATTTTGCCCAGATATTGAGCACTTTGTTAAACAGCGGTATTGATATAAATCAGGCCTTGAACATAGTTAAAGGCGTCATAAAAAATAAAGTCATAGAAGAGCATATAGATCGCTTCATAGCAGATGTTGAGCAAGGAATACCTCTAGCTGATACGATGGAGAAGTCGCATTTGTTTCCAATTATGCTAGTCCAGATGACGCGCATAGGTGAAGAGAGCGGTTCACTAGATGATATGTTGGCCCAGACGGCGCAGTTTTATGAAACGGAAACAGAGAATGCTGCAACGCGATTGACATCGCTTATAGAACCGGCCATAATAGTCGTATTAGGCTTGGTAATAGGTTTTATCGTAATATCTATAGCAATTCCCATGTTTACTATAACGAGTACCGTACCGGCAGGCGCATGATGCTATTTGAAAATATATCGAACAGTTATTACATTTTAGCTGTATTATTCATTTTCGGTACTATAATGGGGAGCTTTTTAAATGTATGTATATACCGCATACCTAACGGCTTATCCATTGTTTATCCGCCTTCATATTGCCCTAAGTGCGATAAGAGGATAAAACCTTATGATTTACTTCCGATAGTAAGTTATCTGCTATTAGGCGGGAAGTGCCGTAATTGTAAGGAGCCTATATCATGGCGCTATCCTTTTGTAGAAGCCTTAACTGGCATAACATTTGTTATATCAGCATTGGTATATGGGCTTGGCTTAAACTTTATATGTTCGCTTATTCTGGAAATGGCTTTGATTGTTATCTCGTTTGTAGATATAGACGAGGGCATTATATTAGACATAATGCTGTTGCCAATAATAATTGCCGGTGTAATAATTGCCGTATTTGATTCATCAATTACTTGGAAGTACGCTTTTTACGGTGCTTTAGCCGGTGGCGGCGTGATAGGCCTGATTTATGCTTCATCTCTTCTGCTTTTAAAAAGAGAAGGTATGGGCCTTGGCGATTTAAAGCTTATGATGGCAGCCGGCTTAATGCTCGGATGGCAGCGCGTAATATTGGCTTTTTTTATAGCGGTATGTATAGGTGCATTATCGGGCATTATAGCTATAATATACAAGAAAAAGGAAATGTCTAGCGAGATGCCTTTTGGTCCATATTTAGCCGTTGGGATATCTGTTGCATGGTGGTTTGGTGACAGTATAATACAATGGTATCTCTCGCTAATATAGCTTTAATACCGCATTGTAATTTAAAAAGCTTCTCTCTGCAAGCGGCGCAAAAGCCCCTACGCTGATGAAATATTGCTGGATACTACAATTCATTACGCTTAAATAGCCTAACGCCCGCAAACGAAATTAAAGAGTCTTAACAATTTTTTAATGACATTTATAAAAGTAAGTGGTAAAATAGTGACAAGATTCTGAAGTAAAGAGATGATGCGACAGGTGAATTTTATAAGTCCGACAAAGGGTAGAATGGACCTGGAAGCCTTGTGCGATGACATAATTAGCTATGTTAAAACCGATGAAGAAAGCAGCTACAGGCTAATGATAGGGACTGATTCACAGGTCCACGAGGAAGTGTGTTTTGTCACGGCAATAATCATATACCGTGAAGGCAAGGGCGGCCGCTATTTTTACAGGCGGTTTTATCAAAAGCGCCTGCCATCTTTTAAACAGCGTATATTCATGGAAGCCAATTATAGCCTGGAAACGGCTAGCCAGTTGGTGGAATTATTGAACATGCGCGGCCTAGGGCGTTTAAATGTTGAGATTCATTTAGACGTTGGCAAAAATGGCAGGACGCGTGAGATAATAAAGGAATTGGTCAGCATGATAACCGGATGTGGCTTATCAGCCCATATAAAACCGGATTCTGTTGGCGCGAGCAGCGTGGCTGACCGCTATACAAAAGCTATGTAAATATTGTAATAATTAAAAAGGGACATAAGAATATCTAAATTAACTTCTGTCCCTTTTTAATTATTAATTTGTAATTTATATTATAATATGTCTGCAAGCAATACAAAGCTATAATATTTCACTAGCATATGGGGTTTTGTATCGCTTACAGATAAAAGCTTTTATAAATTACGAATCACCGGGATAAATCTTAATATAAATGTAAAATATTTGTAACCATTTGGCTGATGCGTTTATGGTATATTATAGTTGGTAAATGATGGCGTGAACCGTTTTCGTACTTGTGCGTCTCATAATATGAAACGCACATTTTGCAGGAGGTGTTTATGCAAAAGAAAGGTTATTTCATCTTTGTTTTGCTTGTTGCCATTTTCGTTTCGATATTTGCGCCTTTGCCAAATTCGGCGTGTGCAAATGACAGCAGCATATACATGCAGGCGAAAGTCGGCTTTGATGGCAAATTTGTGAGCAACAAGTGGGTTCCTATTGTAGTAGAGATGGAAAACAATGCGTCAGATATCAACGCTTTGCTTGAGGCCGATGCTGTACAGCAAGATAAATCAATTGTGACTTTTTCTACTAAAGCAATAGTACCGAGAGGTTTAAAGAAAAAGATAACGCTTTATATACGGATACCGGCGACGCAGCGTAGCGTTGATATAAGACTGGTTCAGGATGGCAATGTTTTAAAAAAGATAAGCCTTAAAAACTTATCTCCAATGCCTGAGGATGAATATCTTATGGGGTTGCTAACGGAGAATAAGGATGCGCTAGGTTATCTATGGAATAAAGCAAGCGGCGATAATATCTTTGCACACCATGAAGCTTGCGCAATGGACGCCGAAACCTTTCCAAGCAAAAAAGAGGTTTTAGATAACTTTAGAATTTTGATTATAAATGATTTTGATACCAGCGTTCTTTCACAAGAGCAAATAGATGCGTTAACTGGATGGCTGCAAACGGGTGGCATACTTATAGTCGGCACAGGGCCCAATGGTAAAAAAACATTAAACGGCTTGCAGGGGAAAGCCTTATCAGCAGATATGGGACAAAGAGAGATTTCGCTTAATCTTTCTGCCTTAAACGAAGCTGCTGGTATTAAAAGTGAGGGTTCTTATCCCGTTCATCTGATGGACGTTAAGCTCAGCGGGGGCAAACAAATACTTGGCAATAGTTCGGTTTGTTTTATAAGCGGGCAACAGATGGGAATTGGCCATGTATTTTTAGCGGCTTTCGATTTAGGGCTTGAGCCTATAAAAAGCTGGGCTGGCAATCAAATGATATGGAACAATGTATTGAAGACTAATCTCGATGCTCAAGCATTTGCTGCTTTGATAAATCCTGCATCGGTGAATGCAAACAATGAGATTCTAGAGCAAAACATATTACATGCTTTATTAAATATCAAAGCTGTAAATATGCCTTCTATAAAAGGCTTGATGATATTGCTGTTAGTTTATTTTATAGTGGTTGGCCCGATTAACTATATTATTTTAAAGCGTTTTGATAAGCGCGAGTGGTTATGGCTTACTGTCCCACTATTAGTCATAACATTTTCAAGTATTACATATGCTATGGGTTATGCATCTAAAGGCAGCGATTTTATGACTAATACTGTTTCGCTTGTTAATATAGGGAAAAATGGCCAAGCGATAGGTATTAACAATTATACTGCAGTGTTTATACCACGTAAGGGCGACTATACTGTGAAATTGGGTAAAAATGTTTTGTTTTCGTTTCCCGTTTCCAGTGAGGCGAATGGATATGGCACATCGGCAAATACTTCTGAGCAGCCGAAAGTAAAGGCAAAATTTGTCCAAGGGCAACAGGCATATGCGCAATTGTATGATTTGAGCATATGGGATGTAAAAAGCTTTTGCTATGAAAGCTTAACCATTAAAGGCAGTGGACTAAAAGCTGATATCCATACTGAAGATGGCAAATTGAGCGGCACTATTGCCAATAACTTTCCTTATGCGCTAGAGGATTTAGTTTTATTCACACCTTATTCATATCAAATAATAGGCGATATTGCGCCTGGGCAGAGCAAGAATATCTCTATGCAAGCCGCTATTTCTAGCAGCATAAAAAATAATGCATTGAATGAGATGCTCGATAAGCTATATCCGCTACAAAACTTCAACGCAAGTGTCAATGGGCTTACTGATGAACAAAGGACGATGGAACTGAGAAGAGGTATAATGCAAGATATAATCATTTTACCTTCGTACATGAAATGGTCAAGTAATGTATCAGATGCTCATTTCTTACAAGCGTTTGCTTTTAGCAGCCAGAATCCAGCAAGCGATATAATGGTTAATGATAGGAAATCGCCTTCAGCTTATGGCACGTCTATAATCATAGGCGATTTGGATGTAAATTTCGAGAAAAACGGTTATATATACGTGCCGCCGGGCTTTATAAGCGCAACCATAAATGATATAAAGTCTGATAATGTAAGTTTTTCTCCTGATTGTATAACGCTAGAGAATAGCAATGCTGTCTTCGATTTGGATATAAGCCAATTTAAGGATACGAATATAGATAAATTGCGCATACGTGTGCCGCTTATCGATAATAATAAGGCACCTTTTGTTACGCTTGCAGTATATGATCCGCAAACTGACACATATATAGATAGCGCCGATGGCTTGTCTGTAGATAAAGCATTGCTTGTTATAACAATGGATGGAAGTGCGGTAAAGCGTTTTATAAAAAACAATGGCTTTATAGAGTTGGCAGTTAATACCTCAGCTCCTGTAGAGATAAAACCGCCGACTGTAGAGATAAAAGGGAGGAAGCGCTGATGCTGGTTATTAAGGATCTCGTTAAAAGTTACGGCAAATTTTTGGCTGTCGACCACCTTAATATGACTGTCGAACGCGGCCACATATTTGGCTTTGTAGGCCCTAATGGAGCTGGCAAAACCACAACGATGAAGATAGCCGCAACGCTGCTCGAGCTTACGTCAGGCAGCGTAGAGGTAGCTGGAATAAGCGTCAGCGAAAGGCCTATAGAGGTACGGGCTAAAATAGGTTATATGCCGGATTTTTTTGGAGTTTATGATAACCTGAAGGTTATGGAATACTTGGATTTTTATGGCGCTTCTTATAGCATACCATATAAAGAGCGTCAGAAAACGGCTCTGGGCCTTTTAGACCTTGTGGGGCTGCCTAATAAACGCGACAGCTATGTGGATTCTTTGTCCCGCGGCATGAAACAGCGTCTTTGCCTTGCGCGCAGCCTTATACATAACCCTGAACTCCTTATACTGGATGAGCCTGCTTCAGGTATGGACCCGCGGGCTCGCGCTGAATTAAGGGATATATTAAAAGAGCTCAAAAACATGGATAAGACAATATTGATTAGCTCTCATATATTGCCAGAGCTTTCAGAGATGTGCGACGATATAGGTATAATAGAGCATGGCAGATTAGTGGCAAGCGGAAGTATGAAAAATATACTGGAAGCAGCAGGCAAGCTCACAGTAGTCATAAAGCTGTTGGAAGATACGGATAGGGCCATAATGATTCTAAGGCAACAGCCGCTAGTAAGCGATATTGTCCAAGAGGGCAATACGCTGGAAGTCGGCTATAATGGTAAAGAAAAGGATTTATGTATGCTTTTAAAAGTCCTTGTGAAAAACGATGTGCCGGTTGTGTCGTTTAGTAAAGCAGAGGGTAACTTAGAAAGGGTATTTATGGAGGTAACGCAAGATGAAAAAATGGTTTGACAATCCGGTTTTGGTAAGCGAACTAAAAATGCGGACTAGAAGCTGGCGCACAGTTTTTATGATGCTTGGGTATTTGGGTATAATGCTGGTTATAACATATCTCATCTTCGCTACCAATATGCAAAATTTCATTAATTTCGAAATAAGCCGGCAGATAGAGATACAGCTTTATATGATATTGGCTCTTACGCAATTTTTCCTTATAATCGTTTTAATACCAGCTCAGACAGCAGGCGCCATAAGCGGTGAACGCGAACGCCAGACGCTGGACCTTCTGTTATGCACTCCTCTGCCGCCATCTTCGATAGTACTTGGCAAGATGCTGTCAGCCATGGGATTTGTGTTGCTACTAGTCATATCTTCTATACCACTCTTCAGTTTAGTATTTTTGTTCGGCGGAGTAATTGCGGCCGATATAATTTCACTATTTGCTTTTTATATAATAACTGCTTTTGCTGTAGGAAGCATAGGCATATTCTGCTCGGTCATGTTTAAGAGGACTGTGACCGCTACGGTTGCAGCCTATATTTCCATATTAGCCCTTGGCATAATATCTGTCTTGCTAGGAGTTTTTATGTTAGTAGTGTTTAAAAACAACAACCCGAATTTTAGTGGTACATATATACCGTTTGTATTTTATTTAAACCCTGTTGTTGGGCTTCTGGACCTGCTAAACAGCCAACTTGGTGATATTGGCATTGGTGTGCTTTTTAGCTCTTCTAATTCTGGGCAAGCAAATGGCCTGGGTTGGTTGGCACAAAAAATCGGCATGTGGGGCGTGAATTCGCTCATTATGCTAGCTATATCAGCAGTGCTGCTTGCGATAAGCACGTGGATGATAAAGCCGATTAAAAGAATAAAACGCGGATCTAAGAATGCTTTAGAGAAAACCAATGGTTAAAATGAGCAGCAAGCGTATGCATCGGCAAAAGCGGCTATAAATTACAGAAGTTAACTATATCGCCCTATGACCAAGGCCAAGTGCTACCTCATTTAGGTTTAAGAGTCCTATACCAAAGAATATGGCTACACTTATATGGTCGGCATATCTTGCAATACCCAGTTTACCGCCTACATTTAGGCCAATAGCTTTGGGCATGAGCTGACTCAGTGCTTCATGGGTAGCGCCAGCTACTGCTCCCTCCTCTAGATGGGAGTCGCCTATTATGCCTTCGCGTTTGGCAGCTACCACAGCGCGTTCGATTATTTTAGGTATGGATGACGTGAATTCGCCGCCATAATCAACTGCCGCAGCGGCGATACCTAGTTGCTGGCATTTTGTTTTGAACTCCATCTCTTCGTTTCTATCTTTTGTTAAACTTATCTGTATGGCAATTCTAGCTACATCCCTGCTACCCCACTGTTCCATAAAGTAAAACCCCTTTCTTCTTATTATTATTTTGAACCGCGTAAATCGTACGGTGATTCGTAATTTACAAAGCCTTTTCTATGCAAGCGGTGTAAAGTCTCATGTGCTGGTGAAATATTATAGCTTTGCGCCGCTTACATACAAATAATAATATAAATTACAAATAGCAGAAACCGTATGAAGTAATTGTATTATATTTTGATAAATGATACAATAATTCAAACGGAGGTGTTATACAAATGCCTATAAGGTCGATAAGGGGAGCTATAACGATAGATGCTGATGGACCCGATGAAGTAACAAATGCTGTACATGAATTATTAGATAATATAATGCAAGCTAATAGCTTGCAAATAAAGGATGTCATAAGCATTTTGTTTAGCTGTACTGCGGATATATCATCGCTATATCCTGGCGTTCCAGCCCGAGAAATGGGCTTTGTTCATTGCAGCATAATGTGCTTGCAAGAGATGGACGTTTGGGGTGGTCTGCCTAGCTGCATACGCGTTATGCTTTTCGTAGATGTAGATAAATCGCAAGAAGATATGGTGCATATATATCTTAAGGATGCTAAACAGCTGCGCCCAGACTTAGCTGAGGAGAGCTGACATATGCTTAATATAGCTATAGATGGACCGGCCGGCGCAGGCAAAAGCACAATGGCCAAACTATTGGCCAAGCGGCTTAATATAATATATTTAGATACAGGTGCGATGTACAGGGCAGTGGCCTTAGAAGCTATGGAAAAAGGCGTAAATTTGCATGATGAAGAAGCACTTAGCCAATTGCTGGACCGTATCGATATAGATATAAGGTATATTGATGGTGAGCAGCATGTATTTGTAAATGAACGTGATATTACGGACCGCTTGAGAACGCCAGATGTTTCCAAAGGAGCGTCTGAAGTGGCAGTAATACCATCTGTAAGAGTTAAACTAGCAGAGCTTCAACGCCGTATAGCCAGTGTACACGATGTGGTTATGGATGGCAGGGATATAGGGACGTATGTACTTCCTAATGCGAATATAAAGTTTTATTTGACGGCATCTGTAGAAGAGCGTGCCAGAAGGCGCTTGCTGGAGATGCGCGAAAAAGGTTATGAACATTCTTTGGAGGAAGTTGAAGAAGATATAAGGGCAAGGGATAAAAATGATTCCGGGAGAGATTTTGCGCCGCTGCGCAAAGCAGACGATGCTGTGCTTATAGACAGCACTGATAAGACTATTGAAGAAGTGGTTGAAGAGATGATGGATTATATTAAAAGCAAAAATATGGCTAGTGAAGAGAAAGGAAGGTAATATTTTTGATAAAATCGGCTACGTGGAAGCTCGGTAGAAATTTTTTATTCACGCATTTTGTATTAGCTATAGCTTTTTTTGCATTTTTGCCGGCGGTATTGGGATTGGTCAATATTTTCAGCGGCAATTTTGGGACAACGACAGCTACGCCTACCTCTCAGACTACACAGCAGGTCCAGGAAGATACGCAGCAAAACCAAATACAGCCATCGGATAACCAATCCGATACCACTGCTACTGCAATAGCTGCTGCTGAACCAACGTTAAGCACTACAGCGGAGCTTGTAGTAGGCATTATAGCGGCAGTACTTTACCTTATTATAATGGCAGCTAGTGCGCAAGGATCGGGATTTGCTGATAGATCACCGGTATATTACAACGGTTTTGTTGCGGGCGCGATAGCATCAATACCCGCTATAATATTTACAGTGATGCTTAGCATTACTGCTGGAGATGTCACTTGGATAAGGGTTTTGCACCGGATATGGATGAGCCCTTATATAGAGCTGTACAGTGTTTATGGGAACAGCGCAATATTACTGGCATATCTTACGTTACCGCTTATGCCGATAGCTACTGGTTTAGGATATATTAGAGGCATAAAGAAAAAAGCTAGCGTTACAGCTAAACTGAATGCTACAGCTCCAAAAACCGAATAGATCATAAAAGGAAGGAAGATATAATGTTACAAAAACTTATAACTGAACAAAAAATTATAGATGCAGGCATTGTAGCGGTCGTACGTGCGGAAACCATTGACAAAGCGCTTAAAATAACAGAAGCCTGCGTTACAGGAGGTATTTCGGCTATAGAGGTAACTTTTACAGTACCTGGTGCTGTAGAAGTCTTAAAAGAGCTGAAACGCGTTTATGCTGATGAAATAATATTGGGAGCCGGTACTGTGCTGGACCCAGAAACTGCTAGATTGGCTATAATAAATGGAGCTGCTTATATAGTTAGCCCATCGCTCAATGTTGAAACTGTTAAACTGTGTAACCGATATCAAGTCCCGTGTATGCCAGGCGCTATGACGGTTAAAGAAGCTGTAGAGGCAATGGAGGCTGGGGCGGATATAATAAAGATTTTCCCAGGAGAGTTATTCGGCCCTGATATAATAAAAGCCTTTAAAGGGCCTCTGCCTCAGGCATCATTTATGCCAACAGGCGGTGTGAGCCTTGATAACGCTGAAACATGGCTTAATGCAGGTGCTGTAGCATTAGGTGTAGGAGGGGCACTGACTGGTAAGGCAAAAGATGGAGATTATGAAGCTGTTACAGAGACTGCTAATAAATTTATATCTATACTAAAAAAGGCGCGCAACAAATAAGAATGCCGGATTTTTCATCAGTAATAGAGCAGATAATAATTCTTATAATTCTATTGGCAATTAGTTATATAGCTGCAAAAACCAAGCTTATAAGCGAGTCGGATAAAGATGGCGTATCAAATATCATGATAAAAATAACACAGCCGGCTTTGATAATTACTACGCTGAGCAATAATAATTTCACCGCCCAGATTTTAGCTGACGGCTCGCTTATAATGTTGTTTGCAGCTATGTCGCTCGCTATATCCTTTACAATAGGTTGGTTATTGTCGAGCAGATTAAATATGTCTGATGAAAGAGCTGATGTTTTTAGATTTGAGTTAATGTTTGGTAATGTCGTATATTTGGGATATCCGGTGCTCTCTGCATTATTAGGCGATAAAGGCATATTCTATGGCAGCATATTTACTGTGATAAATGACACCACTTTATGGACGCTTGGCTTATGGATGCTAACGCGCCGGCAGGATGAACGCGTTAGCGGATGGAAAAACCTCGTTAATATGAATACAATAGCTTTTTTTGTAGGCTTGCTGATGTTAGTTACAGGTACTAAACTTCCGCATATTTTGTTTGCGGCGCTGAGCCCGTTAGGTAAGACAACGATATATTTATCCATGATATTCATTGGTGCTGCACTAGCTGAGCTCAATGTAAAAGAAACTGTTTCAAATGTCAGCACATTTATGTTGTCGGCTTTAAAGCTTGTGGTAATGCCTTTGATATTGTATGCCATTTTGACATTATTGCATGTAAATGATGTTGTAAAATTAGTGGTTTCATTAGAAGTTGGCATGCCTGCTTCTGCATTAGGGCCTGCATTAGCGCGACGTTATGGAGCTGATTATACGTATGGTGCACAATGCGTTCTCATGTCTACTTTATTAAGCTTGATTACTATTCCAGCACTTATTTGGTTGTTAGGGACATGATGAAAATCCCAGTGGCTTGATTGACGCGCTATTTCTATGATATAATTAGCATACGTATGTGCAACCGTTTGTATACGCAAGAAAGGTGAGGTTTAAATGAGCGTTACAATAAAAGATGTGGCTAAAGCAGCTAACGTATCCCCTTCTACAGTATCCCGCGTAGTAAAAGATAGCTCGCGCATAAGCGAGGAAACGAAGGAAAAAGTCCGTAAGGTTATGGCTGAATTAGGTTACCATCCTAATGCTATAGCACAAGGCTTAAGTAATAAAACCACAGGCAATATAGGAATTATGTTGCCAAGGCCTACAGAAGATGAATTTAACCATCCTTTTTTTTCTGAAGTATTGAGAGGAATAAGTTCAGTTCTTAGGATGCATGAAAAGGATATTTTATTAAGTCCGGCTGCTTCTGAAGTGGAAGAGCGGCGAGCTCTTCAGCGGATGGTTTTGAGCGGGAAAGTAGATGGCGTTATTCTCCTATCGTCACAATTATCAGATGAGCATATAAAATGGCTCCATTCGATAGAATTTCCATTTGTTGTAGTAGGAAATCCTACTTACCTTGGCTTAGATGGACTCTGCTGGGTGGATAATGATAATGTGGAAATAGGGAAGATGATGACACAACATCTTATAAATAAAGGATACGAGGAAATAGGCATTATAACTGGAGATTTAAAGTTTACGGTAAATATAGATCGTTTGGAAGGATATAAACAAGTAATGGAAAAGGCTAACAAACAAACAAACAGATTATATATGGCGCAAACGGAGCTTGGGGAATATGGCGGGTATAATGCTATGCTTAAGATATTGCGCAATGGAAAGCCGTCAGCAATGGTGATAGTTGACGACCTTATTGCCATAGGCGCAATGCGTGCATGCCATGATAAAGGATACGATATACCCGACGACATAGGTATTATAGGTGTTAATAATATTTCCATGGATCAATATCTTACACCGCCTTTGACCTCAGTAGAAATATATCCCTATGAATTAGGCCAGAAGGCTACGGAATTATTGTTAAATAAAATGGATAGGGGTTCTTCTTACTCTGATCATATCATAATTCACGGGAAATTGATAGAGCGTTCTTCATGTTAATGCTAGCGAAAATATAGCTTGTATCACTCATGGACTATAATGCAAATATTTGCATTATAGTCCATTATTTTTACTAAAAACACTTGACATTTGTGCAAAAATGCTTAAAATTATATATGTTGTGCAAATTAAATGTTATTGTTAAGCGAATATTTGTGCAATATTTGCACAAATTTAACGAGTGGAGGAAATATAAAATGATAACATGAGCCAAATGTATGGTAAAAATGTAGGGTGTATATGATAAAGCTAAGAGATTTGATTTTAGGAGGAATGAAAAAATGAAGAAGTTTTTAGTAATTTTAATGGTAGCGGTTTTAGCTATTTCTATGATAGCTTGCTCAAGTGGATCGGACAGTTCATCTCAAAACAATCAAACCAATGACCAAGAAAGCGATAATAATGCGGCTAATGGAACGAAAAAAGGTGTAGAAATCACAGTATGGTCTCATTTGACCGATGCAGAAATTGCAAAAACTCAAGAAATTGCGAATAAATGGGCAACGCAGACGGGCAATACTGTAAAGGTTCTTGCTGATAATAGCGATTTCCAAGCGTTTGCTACAGCGGCAAACAGCGGAAAAGGCCCCGATATCATGTTTGGCTTGCCGCATGACAATCTAGGCACTTTTTATAAAGCGGGTTTGTTAGATCCAGTGCCTGATGCTGTGATGAATGACAGCGATTATGTGCCGCTGTCAATAACTGCGGTAAGCTTTGATGGCAAGAAATATGCTGTTCCTCTAGCCATGGAATCGTATGCTTTATTCTATAATAAGGATAAGATAGCTACACCGCCTCAGACGTGGGATGAATTTATAAATGCTGCTAAACAATACGGCTTTATGTACGATATAAACAATTTCTATTATTCCTATGCCATTATATCTGGTTATGGCGGATATGTATTTAAAAATAATAATGGCACCTATGACATAAACGATATAGGGCTAAATAACGAAGGCGCAAAAAAAGGGTTTGAGACTATATATAAATTCGTTAGCGAATATAAGTTTATGCCAGCAGATATTAAGGGCGATATAGCCAAGGGCAACTTCCAAAGCAAGAAAATAGGTTTATATATCTCTGGTCCGTGGGATGTACAAAGTTTTAAAGATGCGGGTGTGAATTTTGGCGTGGCACCGCTTCCTAAACTTGATAATGGTAGCGATATGAAGCCATTTGTTGGTGTGCAGGCGGCTTTTGTGAATGCGAATTCTAAAAATAAAGATGTGGCTTGGGATCTTGTTAAATATTTGGCACAAAATACGCCATTGCCGTTATTTGAGACAGGAAATAGAATACCAGTTATAAACTCGGTGCTAAATAGTTCTGAAGTTCAGTCCAACGAAATAATGAAAGGGTTTGCAGATTCAGCAGCAAAAGGTGAACCGATGCCTAATATTCCAGAAGTACAAGCTATGTGGACACCGGTAAATAACAATTTAACGCTTATAACGTCGGGTAAATTATCGCCTGATAAAGCAGCGGATCAGATAGTGCAACAGATAAAAGAAGGCATCGCTACGATGCAATAAGCTTAAGAAAGGGCTGGTGAATATGCCATGAAGAAAAAGAATACAAGAGATGGATGGGCAGCATATGCCTATCTGTCTCCCGCCCTTATATCAATAGCGATTTTGAGTCTATTTCCAATAGCATATACGATCTATATAGCGTTTACCAACTTTAATTTGTATCATTTTAAAAACTATAGTTTTGTAGGTCTTGCTAATTTTAAGTATATTTTAAGCGGTCCTTTCAAAGATATATTTGTTTCGGTGTTTGTGTGGACCATATTATTTGCTGTGGCCTCTACCATTTTGTGTTATATAGTCGGCCTTTTATTAGCCGTTTTATTGAATAATAAGAATATGTGGGAGACCAATATATACAGGGCTGTCTTAATCATTCCATGGGCGCTTCCGGGAACAATAGCGGTGCTCGCTTGGTCGGGCCTGTTCAATGAAACGTATGGTGGTATAAACGCAATATTGAGTGTGCTTCATATATCGCCAAAGCCGTGGCTGACTGATCCTGCATGGGCGCGAATCGGCATAATAATAGCCAATGTATGGCTTGGTTATCCATTTATGATGAATGTATGTCTGGGAGGCTTGCAGGCTATACCGCCTGAAATGTATGAGAGCGCTGATCTAGACGGGGCTACATGGTGGGATAAGATGGTTAATATAACGATTCCAATGCTGATACCATCTTCGCTGCCACTGCTTATCTCTACATTCGCATATAATTTTAACAACTTTGGCACAGCATACTTGATAATGGGAGGCATGCCGGCGCGGCCAGATACCCAATTTGCCGGTTACACCGATATAATGCTCACTTCGGCTTATAAGATGTCGCTGCAATTCAACCGTTATGACTTGGGAGCAGCGCTTAGCATAATAATATTCATTATAGTAGGCGTGCTGAGCTTTATCAACATGAAGATGACGCATGCTTTCGAGGGGGTGGATTAAGTGAATGAGCCGATTGCGGCATTGGCCACTGCCAAAAAGGGTGCATACAAAGAAAGGCTCAGACCATCTGAAAAAAGGGCTCTGTGGTCTAGTAGAATCATTATATGGGTTGCTATCATAATTGAAATGTTTCCAGTTTATTGGATATTATTAGCTTCATTTAGTCCAGGCGATGCATTTTTTACAGGGACCCTATTGCCTGGCAAGTTGAGTACGGAAAATTATGTAAAAGTATTACAAGATACGGATTTTCTAATATGGGTAAAGAACAGCATGATATTATGCACTGGCGTTTCCATAATACAGCTTTTTTTAACAACCACTGCAGCGTATGCCTTTAGCAGGATGAAGTTTAAAGGTAAAAAATATGGGCTTATGACGTTGCTCATACTGCAGATGTTTCCGACTATAATGGCTATACCGGCTATATACGGTATATTAGCGAAATTAAATTGGTTGGATAATATTTATGCACTTATGCTAGTATTGGCCGGCGGCAATGCTTTTAACATATGGCTGCTGAAGGGGTATATAGACAGTTTGCCTTATGAGCTGGACGAAGCAGCTAAGGTTGATGGGGCTACGCATTGGCAAATATTTATAAAGATAATATTGCCGCTTATAGTTCCGATGCTTGTGGTTATATTTTTATTCAGCTTTATTGGTGTATATAGTGAATTTGCCATAACAAGCATCGTTATACATGATCCTAAGAGCTATACAGTAGCACTCGGCCTTCAAAGATTCATAGTAAACCAATTCTCAGCCCATTGGACGCAGTTTGCTGCTGCAGCCGTAATGGCATCGCTCCCTATAACGGTAGTATTTATGTTGCTGCAAAGATATTTACAGGCTGGCTTGGCTGCTGGTGCTGTGAAAGGATAGGTTTCATGGATAGAGCATGTATATATCATAGGGCAGCCATTCCTATGGCTTGCCCTATAGATGAAAAGAACGTTCGGGTAGTGCTAAAGGCAAAAAAAGATGACGTATCTGAGGCATATGTATACTATGGGGACAGATACGATGCACCAGGTAAGGATCATAGACTGAAAATGACAAAAGAAGGCAGCGATAGCTTTAATGATTATTTTACCGCTATACTTCATACAGGGACCAAAAGGTTAAGATATATATTTTGCCTGAAAGATGGTGCAGAAACATTATGGTTTAATGAAGAGGGTTTAAACAATATAAAACCACGTAAGTCCTATTTCCAATATCCTTATATAAACCCTGCGGATCTGTTTGAGCGACCTAATTGGATAAATGGACGTACCGTATATCAAATATTTCCAGATAGATTTTGTAACGGGGACAGTGAAAATGATCCACCTAGTGTCCTAAAATGGAACGAAAATCCAACAGGTACTTCATTTTTCGGCGGTGATATAAAAGGCATAATAAATAATTTGGATTATCTAGCTGATTTGGGTATAGGTGTTATATATATGACGCCTATATTTCTATCGCCGTCCAATCATAAATACGATACTGTGGATTATTATACAATAGACCCTGCTTTTGGCACTAAAGGCGATCTGTGTGAATTAGTCGAAGAGGCACATAGAAGGGATATAAAAGTTATATTAGATGGTGTATTTAACCATTGCAGCAATGAATTCTTTGCGTTTAAAGATGTGGTGCTAAATGGTAGCGGTTCTAAGTATAAGGATTGGTTTAATATATATGATTTTCCTGTGTGCGTTGGCGAGGACCCTAATTATGAAACATTTGGCAATGGTATATATACAATGCCAAAGTTTATGACGCAAAATTCTGAAGTAAGGGAGTACCTTATAAAAGTAGGCGAATATTGGATAAAAGAGGCCGATATAGATGGCTGGAGGCTTGATGTAGCTAATGAGGTAGATCATGACTTTTGGCGCGAATTCCGCAAACGAATAAAGGCAATGAAACCCGATGCCTTTATAGTAGGCGAAGTATGGCATGATGCCCTGGAATGGCTACGAGGTGATCAATTTGATTCAGTTATGAATTATCCATGGAGAGAAGCAATACTGGATTTTCTAGTAGAAGAAACTCTTGATGGGAAAGCGTTTGGAGATATGCTCATTAAGCAGCGCTTATCTTATCCGCCTCAAGTATGGCCGATGCTTTTAAATCTTTTAGGAAGCCATGATACGCCGAGAATGCTGACATTATGCGCTGATAAAAAGAAAATGATGTTGGCAATTGTCCTGCAGATGACATATCCAGGGTTGCCCATGATATATTATGGGGATGAAATAGGGATCGAGGGCAAAGGAGATCCCGATTGCCGCAGACCGTTTCCATGGGATGAGAGCATGTGGGACAAAGAGATTTTTAGCCTCTATAAGAAACTTGTAAGATTGCGCAAAGCGTTGCCGGACATAAGCTATGGGGCATTTAGCATAAAATATGCGGATAAAGATTTTATTGTTTATAAAAGCGGCAGTACAATAATAACCGTTAACAGGGGTAAAACTAGCGCTCAATTAGATATTAGACGCGTTATTTCTAAATCATGTGTTGATATTGTAAGCAATAACAAATATTCTAAAAACGATATTATAGTTATTGAACCATATTCAGCTGCGGTGTTGCTTGAGAACAGAGAATATGACAAGATAAGAGGTATCCTATCATGCTGAAGCATAATAGGAGATTGTTGGCATCGATCCTCGCCATATTACTGTTAATTGGCATTATTCTTTCTGGGTGTTCATCACATGCGCAAAGTAGTGGTGATTGGGAAAATCAGGTAATCTATTTTGTTATGACGGATAGATTTTGTGATGGTGATACGTCAAATGATAGCGATGTAAACAAAGCAGACCCTTTGGCTTATCACGGCGGAGATTTGCAGGGCATAATAGATAAACTGGATTATATAAAGAAATTAGGTGCTACAGCCATATGGATAACGCCGGTAGTTGACAATGAAGACGGTGGCTACCATGGCTACTGGGCTTATGATTTTAGAAAGGTTGATGAGCATCTTGGAGATATGGCTAAGCTTAAAGAGCTTGTGAACAAGGCGCATAAAAAGGGTATAAAAGTCATATTAGACATGGTATTTAATCATACGGGATATAAGAGCCCATGGTTAAGCGATCCAACTAAAAATGATTGGTTTCATCCTAAAATGGATATAGCGAACTATAATGACCAACAACAGGTTGAAAACGGTTGGCTTTCGGGTTTGCCTGACCTTAATCAGTCTAATCCTGAAGTAGAAAAATATCTCTTGGATACAGCTATGTATTGGATAGACAATACTGGTATAGACGGTTTTAGGCTAGATACTGTAAGGCATGTGCCGAAGGAATTTTGGGAGAAGTTATCCAAAACCATAAAGGCTAAATATCCCAACTTTTTCTTATTAGGTGAGGTTTTTGCTAATGATCCTGTATACCTATCAGGTTATCAAGATGTGGGGATAAATAGTATAACAAATTATCCGCTTTATTATGCCATGAACGATGTATTTGCCAAAGGAGAATCGCCTAGTAAAGTACACAATGTAGTTCAAATGGAAGGCAGCATATTTAAAAATACAGATATATTAGGGAATTTCATAGATAATCATGATGTACCGCGATTTTTAGACCAAGCTGGTGAAAATGGCATTGATAAGCTGAAAGCTGCATTAACTTATCTGATGACTGCCAAAGGAGTTCCGATAATATATTACGGTACAGAAGTTCCATTGCAAGGCGGCGCAGATCCTGATAATCGCAGGGATATGGACTGGACGCAGAGCCCGCAGTTGGCCGATTACATAAAGAAGTTATCAGATATCAGGCTGAGCGATGAAGTTTTTACTCATGGCGAATATATACCGCTTTCAAACGATAAAGCAGTAGCATTCATAAGGAGCTATGAGGAACATGCGGCTATAGTGGTGATAAATAACAAAGATGCCGAGACTGATATAACTTTAAATTTGCCAAACGATATTTCGCTGAAAGAGAGGACTATAAGAGATAGATTAGGAAATGCACCTGATATTAGAATTGAACAAGGCAAAATTTATTTGAAATTAGGCCCCTATGAATCTGGTATTTATATAGCTGGTGATTGAATAACATTATCTCCCGCTTCATTAATCCAGTATACTCACAAAACATTTTAAGCAAATAACGGCGCAGAGGCTATAAAAAGCACTTGCACTATCTCAAATTGTATATTATAATAAAGGTCGTAAGGGGTTATGGCTCAGGCGGTTAGAGCGCCACGCTCACATCGTGGAGGTCACAGGTTCGAGTCCTGTTAACCCCACCATTTAAAGGAGATGCACTTCATCTCCTTTTTTTATTATGTTTCTACAAAAAGGAGGTAAAATTGTGGATAAAATATTATTAGAACCAGATACAGCCTTATATCCATTGCCGTCAGTAATGGTGACATGCAGGGATAAAGAAGGCAGAGATAATATAATAACTTTAGCTTGGGTTGGAACGGTTTGTTCTGAACCGCCTATGGTGTCAATATCGGTAAGGCCAGGAAGGTTTTCTAGTCATATGATAAAGGAAACAGGCGAATTTGCTATAAATTTACCTACTAAAGATCTACTGGAAATAATGGATTATTGCGGCTCACGCAGTGGGCGTCATGAAGATAAGTTTGAACACTTTGGTTTAGAAAAGTCTGAAGCGTCTAAAATAAACGTGCCTCTTATAAAGAATAGCCCTGTAAATATAGAATGCCGTGTGAAGCATATGCTAAACTTAGGTTCGCATGATATGTTTGTAGCGGAGGTAGTGGCTATAGACGTAAATCGCAATATTGTATCAGGCCATAAGATAGATTTTGGCAAACTTGATTTGATAACTTATGTGGGATCAACATATTATAGTATAGGGGAATTATTGGCAAAACAAGGTTTTTCAGTTAGAAAGTAAAGGGGTGATAGATATATGAGCATTTCCATAAAAGAATATAATTTAGGCGGAGAAATGAACCTTCATGTAATAACTACGGACAAATTTAAAACTATTCATACGGATATATTTTTCCATAGAGCATTGAATAAGGATACTGCTACATTAAATGCTTTATTGCCTATGGTTATGAAACGCGGTTGTGAAAGCCTGCCAGATTCTATCCAAATAGAACGATTTTTAGAAAATATGTATGGCGCTAATTTTTATTCTAACATATTAAAAAAAGGAGAACGCCATATAATAAGCTTCGGGCTTACTACTATTCATCCGAAATATAGTGGAGACAGCGCTTTGTTAGATATGGGGCTAAATTTCTTAAATGATATAATATCAAAGCCTCTTGTAAAAGATGGCGGTTTTAATGAAGCCTATGTCATTCAAGAAAAGCAAAATTTAAAGGATCTTATAGAAAGTCTTATAAATGACAAAACCCAATATGCTGTAGAGCGCTGTATACAAGAAATGTGTAAGGATGAACCATTTTCTACATACGTTTATGGAACTGTTGAGGCGTTATCTGCTATAGGCGCTAAGGAACTTTTTAGCCATTATGAAGATGTATTGTCTAACAGTCCAATCGATATATTTATATTGGGTGATGTAAATCCTGATGAAATTTATAATAAAATTAATAGTATTTTTAAATGGCCCAGAGGAGATATAAAATATGTACCTAAGGAAGCAATTAAAAAAGTAGTTGATAAACCTAAAAAAATTATAGAGCATATGGATGTATTGCAAGGCAAGTTAGCGTTGGGTTTGAGAACCAATGTGCCGCCGGAGGACCCATCGTATCCGGCTCTTATGCTTTATACGAACATACTGGGCGGGGGACCTCATTCTAAATTGTTTTTAAACGTTAGAGAAAAGGCTAGTTTGGCCTATTATGCGTCAGCTAGTTTGGAAAAATACAAAGGTCTCATGCTTATAAATTCTGGGATTGATGTAAAGAATTATGATAAAGCAGTCGGTATAATACTTGAGCAATTAAATGATATGAAAAAGGGCAACATATCTACACAAGAGATGAATTTGGCCAAGAAAGCGTTAACTACTTCTTTGCGAACAGTTAAAGACAGTCACTTCCAATTGGTGGATTATTACTTGGGCAATGCTATAATAAAAAAACAGATTGCTATTGATGAGTTAATTAATAGCATAAATGAGATCCAAATTGAAGAAGTTGTCAATGTAGCACAGAATGTCAACTTAGACACTATATATTTTTTGTCGGGAAAGGAGGAAGCGTAAATGGAAATTATAGAAAATCGTCCATTAGGAGAAAAAATATATAAACATGTACTAAACAATGGTTTAACTATCTATATTATGCCTAAGCCTGGCTATAATAAACAGTTCGCCATATATGCTACGAATTATGGTTCAAATGATGTCAGGTTTATGCGTGAAGGAGATGAAAAGCCGATAGAGGTGCCTTTAGGGATAGCGCATTTTTTAGAGCATAAGTTGTTCGAAGAGGAAACCGGCAGCATATTTGAAAAATTTGGTGCGTTTGGCGCTCAGGCTAATGCTTTTACTAATTTTACAATGACGGCGTATTTATTTGCTTCAGCAGGTAACTTTTATGAATGCTTAAGGCTTCTTCTTGACTTCGTTAACAGACCATATTTTACTGATGAAAACGTTGAAAAAGAAAAGGGTATAATAGCGCAAGAAATAAGAATGTATGATGATAATCCTGAATGGCGTGTTTATTTTAATTTGTTGAGAGCATTATATAAAAATTATCCGGTTAAATATGATATAGCTGGTACGGTAGAGTCTATAATGAGCATAACCAAAGAACAGCTTTATCTTTGCTATAATACTTTTTATGCGCCAAACAATATGGCTGTATTTGTAACAGGAGATATAGATGAAAAAAAGGTGTTAGAAACGGTAGATGAAAGCCTTGCCAGTAAACGTGAGAGTGGATGCGCGATTAAGCGCCTATATCCTGAAGAGCCAATGGAAATTGTTACGCCAATAGTGAGGCAACAGTTAGAAGTGGCGCTTCCAGTGTTTTATATAGGTTTTAAAGATACCAAAGTAGGCATGTCTGGATATAAGCTAATGAGAAAAAATATAACTACTGCTATATTATTAGATATGCTGATAGGTAAAAGTTCAGATACATATCAAGAGTTATACGAAGAGGGGTTAATAAATGCATCTTTTGGCAACGAGTATATGAGTGAATACGATTATGCTGCTAGTCTTATAGGGGGGGAATCACCTAGACCATTAGAAGTAAGAGATAGGATATTAGAGGCAGCGGAGAATTATAAGAAAGCAGGTCTAAACGAAGGGGATTTTTTGCGCATTAAAAGGAAGATGTTAGGCAATTTTATAATGAACTTAAACCGTATAGATGGTATAGCAACAGCTTATGTCTCGGAAAGCTTTAAAGATATAAATTTTTTGGATTATCCAAAAGTTATTGAAGATGTTAAATTAGAGGAAATTGAAGAAAGATTACGCGAACATTTAGATGAGAAGTATTGCGCTATATCAATAGTAGAACCCAAAAAATAATCTAAGTTTATCAATTTAGGCAAATATATGAGTGAGGATTCGGTAGTTTGTATGGATTACAAGAGTATTTATGTTATGTATGGCAGCGATGGCAAAGAAATCGTTAAACAGTTGCTAAATGAAATTAAACTTGAAGAGGATATACCTAAAGATGCTTTGATAGCTTTAAAACCAAACCTTGTAGTAGCGAAAAAACCAGAATCAGGTGCTACAACATCTGTTGATATGTTAGTAGGTGTAATAGAATATCTTAAAGAACATAATTTTAATAATTTAGAGATATTAGAAGGGTCTTGGGTAGGCGCTAGCACGCAGCAGGCTTTTAAAGTATGTGGTTACGATATAATTTCTTCGAGATATAATGTCCCTCTATACGATACAAAGAGAGACACATACAAGCTTTATTCTTATAGGGATATGTCCATAAATATATGCGATAAAGCTATGGAGGCTGATTATTTAATAAATCTTCCAGTACTAAAAGGACATTGCCAAACCAGCATTACATGTGCCTTGAAGAATATGAAAGGTTGCATACCAGATAAAGAAAAGCGTCGTTTTCACACAATGGGCCTGCATAAGCCTATAGCTTATTTAAACAAGCTGCTCAAGCCATCTTTCACAATAGTAGACGGTTTAATAGGTGATTTGGATTTTGAAGAGGGCGGCAATCCTGTTGAAATGAATCGTATAATAGCTGGGAAAGACCCTGTCCTTATAGACGCTTATGCGGCAGAATTGATGGGGTATGATCCATATGATATAGATTATATAAAAATGGCTGAGCATATAGGCGTAGGCAGTGCAGGCTTATTAGACGCGCATATAATAGAGCTTAATTCCGATTATGGTGTACAGAAACGCTTTACAAATGCTGGCAGTAAGACGCGTTATTTAGCTAAGTGGCTGGAAGAAGATGAAGCGTGTTCAGCGTGTTATGGAAGCTTAATCCATGCTTTGGCAAGGTTGGACGAACAAGGCCTATTGAAGCGGCTTGATAAAAAGATATATATAGGGCAAGGCTATAAAGGCAAAACTATCGATGCCATTGGTATAGGTAGCTGTACGCGCGGATTTTCATGTTCTATTGGTGGATGTCCTCCTAAAGCTAAGGACATAGTGGATTTCCTAAAAGGTTTTATATAAGCTAAAAAGTATATGAAGGAGGGGGATTCGTGGAGCAGTATATAATAGCTTTAGACGAAGGCACAACAAGCTGTCGCGCTATAGCTTTTGATCATAATGGCACAGCTATAGCTATACGCAACCGACAATTTAGGCAGATATACCCGCAGCCAGGGTGGGTAGAACAAAATGCAGAAGAAATATGGGAGGCGCAGCTCGAAGCCTTAAGAGAATTAATTAGCGATCTGGCTCTTAGTGTTGAACAAATAGCTGCCATAGGTATTGCTAATCAACGAGAAACAGTTGTAGCATGGGATAAGCGTACAAGTAAACCCTTATACAATGCTATAGTATGGCAATGCAGGCGTACAGCTCAATTATGCGATGAGCTAAAAAATCACGGCATGGCAGATATAATACATGATAAAACGGGCTTAGTCATAGATGCTTATTTCTCCGGGACAAAAATAAAATGGCTCATGGACAATGTGCCTGAAGTAAGACAGGCGGCAAATGACGGCAATTTGCTTGTAGGCACTATCGATACCTGGCTTATATGGAAACTGACAGGCGGCAAGGTTCATGCTACGGATTACTCCAATGCTAGCCGTACTATGCTTTATAACATAAAAGAACTTTGTTGGGATGAAGACATGCTCAAAATGCTGTCTATACCAAAAGAGATACTACCAAAAGTCAAGCCATCCTCATCCCTTTTTGGATATACAGGATTATCGATTTTAGGATTTCCAGTTCCCATAACAGGAGTAGCTGGCGATCAGCAAGCATCATTATTTGGCCAGCAGTGTTTAAAGCCTGGTATGATTAAGAATACCTACGGCACTGGTTGTTTCATACTAATGAATACGGGTAATATGCCTATTTATTCATCCAATGATTTGCTCACTACCATAGCATGGGGGATAGATGGCCATGTCGAATACGCTTTAGAAGGCAGTGTATTTTCAGCAGGATCATCTATACAATGGCTTCGCGATGGCTTAAAAATTATAGATAGCGCTGCGCAAAGTCAAGAATATGCCCAATCAGTATCCGATAACGGTGGCGTATATGTTGTGCCGGCATTTACAGGATTAGGAGCGCCGTATTGGGATATGTACGCTAAAGGATTGATAATAGGATTAAGCCGTGGCACACAAAGAGCACATATCATACGTGCTACCTTGGAAAGCATAGCATATCAGACGATGGATGTCTTAGATACCATGAAGCAGGACGCAATGCTGCCATTGCAAGTAATTAGGGCTGATGGAGGAGCTTGTGCAAATGATTTCTTGATGCAGTTTCAAGCTGATATAATAAACATGGAGGTAGAAAGAGCGTCTATAACAGAAACCACTGCTTTAGGGGCCGCATACCTGGCAGGCTTACAAACTGGCTACTGGGATAAAGATGAATTGAGCAGCATGTGCATTTCCAACAAAGTGTTTAAACCGCAGATGTCCGAGTTAGAAAGAAAATATCTAAGTGAAAGATGGCATAAGGCCGTTTCAAGATCTTTAGCTTGGGATAAAAGCGATTACTAAAATTTGGGTTTTTTGGCGTATTGCACCATTTGCTATCATCATGCTATAATGAAGCTAATATTTAAAAATAGCTTTTGCGTTTTTTAACGCGAAGAGGTGATGCATATGAAGCTCTTTACTAAAAGGAAAATAGCAATTATAGCCCTTGTTATAACAGCAATAGTGATGTGTGCCGCTTTGTTTAACGCTTATTATAACAAGCCACAGCCGTTGCAGTTGACATATAGCCAATTTCTAGATTATGCTAAAAAGGGAAATGTAGAAAAAATATACTTATCCAATAGAGCCGAGATAACCGGAAACTTAAAAAACGGTGATGTTTTTATTACAGATAATCCAAGAACCGAAGATTTTAAAGAGCAAATGCTTCTTTACAATATAGATGTTGAGGAAAAACAGTCAGCAGCATGGGGCAATATAGTAATGTTATTAATGTTAGCAGGTCTGGTTGTGGCTGCTTTCATAGCTATTAAAGGACCCCAGGCGCAAACTCAAAATGGCTTAAATACTGTAACGCCAGTAAAGTCCAAAGAAGAAAATGAGAATGTCATCAAATTCGATAATGTAGCTGGTAATCAGGAAGCTAAAGAAAGTTTAGCTGAACTTGTGGATTTTATAAAAGATCCGGAAAAATATGCAAAATATGGAGCTAGAATACCTAGAGGGGTTATATTGTATGGGCCTCCTGGAACAGGCAAAACTTTGCTGGCAAGAGCATTAGCTGGTGAAGCAGGTGTGCCATTCTATGCTGTTTCGGGTTCTGATTTTGTACAGATGTATGTTGGAGTGGGGGCAGCAAGAATACGCAACTTGTTTAAGAAAGCCCGTGAGCAAGGGAAATGTGTTATATTTATAGATGAAATCGATGCATTAGGTAAAAAACGTAGTGGAGCTAAGTTGGATGGAGGAAGCGATGAGCGAGATCAGACACTAAACGCTTTATTAGCTGAAATGTCAGGGTTTAATGAAAACCAAGGTATAGTAGTTATGGCAGCTACAAATCGTTTAGATGTTTTAGACGAAGCGCTTTTACGTCCAGGCCGTTTTGACAGACAGATAGAAGTGGGCTTGCCCGATGTAAATGGCAGGTACAAAATACTTCAATTGCATAGCGGCAATAAGCCTATATCACCACAAGTAGATTTATGGAAATTGGCTCAGCAAACAGTTTATTTTAGCGGTGCACAATTAGAAAGCCTGCTTAATGAAGCAGCCATTATAGCAGCAAAGCGAAACGCTGAAAATATAGAGATAGATGATATAGACAAGGCCTTCTATACGATTATAGCTGGAGCAGAAAAAAGCGATCGTAGTGCCATAGCAGATATAGATAGACAAATAACTGCTTATCATGAAGCTGGGCATGCTTTGATAACTAAACTTATTGCGCCACAAAATCGTGTATCTAAAGTTACTATAATTCCGAGCACTAAAGGAGCTGGCGGATTTAGTATGAACATACCACCTGACAGAATGTATCAGCGCAAAACCGATATGGAAAATCAGATACGTATTGCAATAGCGGGTAGGGCAGCAGAAGAATTAGTGTTTGGTGAGGATAACGTAACAACAGGAGCTAGCAATGACATAGAGCAAGCTACTAATATAGTAGTAGCATTGGTCAAGCGCTTCGGTATGAGCAACAAAGCAGGTTTACTTAACTATGATATATTATATGGGAACTCATTCCAGAGCATAGGTGCTGATTTGGTAGACGAATGCAGGCGTTTAATAGACGAATTTTATAGAGATGTAAGGGCTTTGTTAAAAGAACATAGAGCTAAGTTAGATAACTTGGCACGTGCTCTTTTGGAAAAAGAAACACTTAGCGAAGAAGAAATAGATGAAGTAGTAAAAAGAAGTACTGTTGCTATAAGTTGTTAAAAAGCCGGGAATTATTCCTGGCTTTTTTATAGAATTAAGGCTACCTCCGGCATCCATGCCTTCGGCCAAGTAAATTACGAATTAAAAGTTCAAACAAAGGGTGCTGAAAAATCATTGATAATGTAGTACAATATTAAATATTAAATAAAAAGGTTTAGGAGAGTATAATGATAGATCAGCAGAAGATAGAAGAGGCCATGAGTATGATTATAGAGGCAATAGGAGAGGATCCGAATCGTGAAGGCCTTAAAGATACACCTAAGAGGGTTGCTAGAATGTATGCTGAGCTATTCAGTGGTATAAATGATGATCCTAAAGAATATTTACAGGTGTGGTTTAATGAGGATCATGAGGAAATGGTTCTTGTTAAAGATATACCGTTTTATTCTATGTGCGAACATCACTTTTTGCCGTTTATAGGTAAAGCACATGTAGCTTATATACCTACTAAAGGTAAAATCACCGGACTCAGCAAACTAGCCCGAGTAGTTGAAACACTAGCTCACAGGCCACAGCTGCAAGAGCGATTAACTAGTCAAATAGCGGATACCTTAATGGAGTGTCTTGAGCCTCATGGTGTTGTAGTAGTTATTGAGGCTGAGCACATGTGCATGAGCATGAGGGGTATAAAAAAACCTGGTACTACTACTATAACCTCGGCAGTTAGAGGAATATTTAGACGTGATGTTAGATCTAGGGCTGAGGCTTTTGCATTGATTAAAGGATAGGAGGAAAGCTTCTTGGAAAGAGTCGATAAAATACTTAGGCATTCTAAATATATAGAATATATGCAAAAAATCGAAGAAGACGAGAAAGATAGGATTTTTTGCCGCCATGATCTGCAGCACTGTGTAGATGTGGCTAGAATAGCATATATATTAGTTCTGGAAAATCGGCTTGTTATGAAAAAGGATGTAATATATGCTACAGCATTATTACATGATATAGGGCGCTGGAAGGAATATGAAGAAGGAGTTGAACATGCATCAGCAAGTGCCGAGCTAGCGGCTGATATATTAGTTGATTGCGGCTTTGATGCTGAAGAAAGGGAGTTTATGCTCAAAGCTATCCGTGACCACAGAAAAAATGGCACTCAAAGCACGTTTTTGAGTTCTATAATTTATAAGAGCGATAAAATGTCTAGACTATGTGTTAATTGCGAAGTACGTGATAAATGTAAGCGCTTTGCAGATGGTGGTAAAGTAAATTTATATTACTAAAGGAGGCGCCGATGCTTTTAAAAGAAACTAGAATAGGCGATAAGACATTTCGTTGGGGTCAGCAGACATATATAATGGGTATATTGAATGTAACCCCTGATTCATTCTCTGATGCTGGCAATTATTACGATATAGATAAGGCTGTAGAGCATGCTATGCAAATGCTAGAAGAAGGTGCTGATATAATAGATGTTGGAGGAGAGTCAACACGCCCTGGTTTTAAGCCCATACCTGTAGAAGAAGAAATAAATCGTGTTATACCAGTTATAAATATATTAGCTGCAAAATTGAATGTACCTATTTCTATAGATACTTATAAAGCGCAAACTGCTATAGCTGCTATAGAAGCTGGAGCAAATATGATAAATGATATTTGGGGACTAAAAGCGGATAAGGACATGGCTAAAGTAGCAGCTAAATATAAAGTGCCAGTTTGTATTATGCATAACAAAAGGGAAGCTTTATATAGCGATCTTCTGATGGATATGTTGGCTGATTTAGAAGAAAGTTTGAATATAGCTATGGAAGCTGGTGTAAGTGCCGATGATATAATAATTGATCCGGGTATAGGCTTTGGTAAAACTTGGCAACAAAACTTATTAATAATGAAGCATCTAGAAGAATTTAAAAAGCTGAATTGTCCATTGCTTTTGGGAACGTCTCGCAAATCGTTTATAGGTAAGGTATTAGACTTACCTGTTGAAGATCGTTTAGAAGGTACTTTAGCAACAACGGCCGTTGGTATTGCAAAAGGCGCTGACATAGTGCGTGTTCATGATGTTAAGCCTAATAAGCGCGTTGCTATAATGACAGATGCAATGGTAAGATAAGCTTATGGATAAAATTATAATAAAAAACATGGAAGTATATGCTTATCATGGTGTAGCTTCGGAGGAAAGATCTTTAGGACAGATGTTTCTAATCTCTGTAGAGCTATGTTTGGATCTCACGGATGCTGCTATTAATGACAACATAAACTCTACGATTCATTATGGTCATGTGTGTGATTATATAGAGAGTATTGTAACCTCTCATAACTACAATCTTATAGAAGCACTAGCAGGAGCCATAGCAGATGGCATTTTAGAGCGGTATGATATTGTTCAAAGTGTAAAAGTAAAAGTAAAAAAGCCGTGGGCTCCTTTACATAGACATGTTGAATATGTGGCTGTTGAAATGGAAAGGACAAGGTAAGCAGATGAATAGTTCTAAGCCGGTTAGAGCATATTTAGCACTTGGCTCCAATATAGGCGACAGATCAGCTTACATAAAAGCGGCCATAAAAATGTTGAAATCTTGTAAAGGTATTGATGTTGTAGAAATCTCGCCGTTTTACAACACTTCTCCGGTCGGCTATACTGAACAACCAGATTTTTTGAATGCTGTTATAGCCGTAGATACTATTTTATCACCGCATGAGTTGCTTATAACTTGTTTAGATATAGAGAGAAGATTAGGACGTATTCGGACAGTCCACTGGGGGCCGCGTGTTATAGACATAGATATCATCTTTTATAATAATGAAATTATAAATGAAGGCGATTTAATAATACCGCATCCTAGGATGCAAGATAGAGAGTTCGTCTTAAAACCTTTATGTGATATAGCATCTGATTTTATACATCCTGTATACAATAAAAGTATTAAACTGTTGTATGAAGAATGGAAAGCGAAGGAGGCCAAATAATTTTAATGTATACGCAAGAAGATTTAAGCAAATTGAATAAGCAAGTACGCAATATTTTGTTTATTACTATAGTTATTTTTATAGGTTTTCTCATAGCTGCTGTAATGATAGCTATATACGACAAATCTCAATGGCTTGCTCAGCTTGTGTTAATAATAGGGGTTTGTTTAGATATATTTATATGGGGGATAAAAGCTACACCCACCTTGTGCTATAGAGGTTTTATAAACGAAATATTAAATGGCCTTTCGCGTGAAGAAATAGGACGTGTTGTAAATATAAGTTCAGAGCCGGTTTACAAGGATAATAAACTGTTTTATTATGAAGTGCTGATAGAACAAAGCAATGATGAAGATGTTCAACGTGTTTTATTATTGGATATATATAAAAATACTAATGACATAAAACCTGGCGAAACGTATGTATTTAAGGTTCATAGCAACTTTATTGTTGATTATAGGCTCGTTGCATGAAGGATAGTTATTAAGTGCTCTTAAGAGCACTTAATAACTATCCTTCCGAACTTCCGCTTTCCTATTTGTATAATATCTCCATTTTTGAGCGTTACATTTTCGCTTTTAACTTTTTGACCATTTATTTTCACAGCACCTTGTTGTATAAGACGCTTTCCCTCGCTGGAAGTTGCTGCTAAATTATAGTCGGCCATAAAACGCGGAAGCCATACTTCTTGAGCAATATCGCCGCTTATTACTATTTCCTCTATGTTATCTGGTATATTACCTTTTTGAAATACGCTTACAAAGTATTGTTCGGCCATTTCAGCGGCATCTTCGCCATGATATAATCTAACTAACTCTTTAGCTAGTTGCATTTTTGCATCTCTGGGGTTTAGAGTTCCAGATTCCAATTGTTTTTTTATGTTTTCTAATTCATCAGGGTGAATATCTGTTAGAAGTTCATAGTATCTTACTATTAAATTATCAGGGATTGACATAGTTTTACCATATATTTGCTCTGGGCTTTCATTAATCCCAATATAATTGCCAAGACTTTTACTCATTTTCTTTACACCATCTGTGCCTTCAAGTATTGGCATTAATATGGCTACCTGTGGTTCCTGATTATATTCTCTTTGCAACGTACGCCCCATGAGTATGTTGAACTTTTGGTCAGTACCACCTAATTCTACATCGGCGTGTAGAGCAATGGAATCATAAGCTTGCATGAGAGGATAAAAGAATTCATGTATAGATATAGGTTGCTGGGTTTCCATGCGCTTTTTAAAATCTTCGCGTTCTAACATACGTGACACGGTATACTTAGAACATAGCACTATTACATCTTCAAAAGTTAATTTAGATAACCATTCACTGTTAAAGCGTATAATAGTTTTTTCTGGATCTAAAATCTTGAAGATTTGTTTTTGATAAGTCTTTGCATTTTCTAATACCTCTTCGCGCGTTAATTGTTTGCGCGTTTCGGATTTACCGGTTGGATCACCTATCATACCTGTAAAATCACCTATTATTAAAACTACTTGATGTCCTAAATCTTGAAATTGTTTAAGCTTTCGTAGCACGACAGTATGTCCCATGTGTATATCTGGAGCGCTCGGATCTAGTCCTAACTTTACTATTAAGGGTCTGCTTTCTTTATGAGATATTTCTAATTTTTTTCGCAAATCTTCTTCAGTTATTATTTCAGCAACGCCTTTTTTTAATATTCTCAATTCTTCATCTATAGTCATAAATACATCCTTTCATATGTATTGTCATGGAACTATTTTACCACAATGAATTTTGAATGTGAACCTTATCGCTTGTATTGTATTAATTAGCTTTTGCAAATCACATACATTTACAGATTAATTTAGCTTTAATTCGGTAATTTACTTCATAGCGTATAATATTTCAATTCAAATACATATCTATTTTGTATTACCTTAATATATTGATATAAATAAAGAGGAATGTAGAGAGAATTGTTTTTGATATAGTATTTGATATAATCTATATAAAATATTGAGATCTGTAGAAAGGCATAGATAAATGGATGAGAATATAATAGGCCCTCGGTATCAGAACATCGCATTGGATATAGCAAGAAGGATAGCCGAAGGAGAAATTTATGAGGGGCAACGATTATATGGGCGCTCGAATTTGGCTGGACGCTACAAAGTGTCGCCCGAAACTATAAGGAGAGCGGTTTCACTGCTGCAAGATGTGGGTGTGGTGGCTACGCATCAAGGTAAAGGCATAATAGTTATATCGAGGGATGCTGCTATCAAATATATAAAACGTTTTGAGGAGCGTAAAGTGCTGGAATCGTTACTGGCGGAACTCAGTAATATCATGGAAACAAGAGAGCAATTAGATAAAAGGCTTAAGGAAATAGTATCTATGGCATGCTCATGGGCTAGCAGTGTGAATGATATGACCCCTTATAACATAACCGAAATAAAGGTTCGTGAAGGTAGTCATGTAACGGGTAAAACTATATCGGAGCTAAAGTTCTGGCAAAACACAGGAGCTACTATTATAGCTATAAAGCGGGGAAATAGTATAATCGTTTCACCGGGGCCTTATAACGATATACAATTTAACGATGTATTAGTTATAGCTGGAGATGAGAATGTGAAATTGCGTACCGAGGAGTACTTATATAGTAGATAAGCATTTTCTGATTGTCGAAGGTCGTAACTATATTTTACTTTTACTGCATTCGTAATTTATAAAAGCTTTTCTCTGTAAGCGGCGCAAAGCTCCATATGCTGGTGAAATATTATAGCTTTGCGCCGCTTACATACACAATATAATAATATAAACTACGAATTGCAGTACTTTTATTTGACATGTGACAACTTAATGTATACAATAAAGTTTGAAGTTTGTTGTAAGGAGATGTATAAAGCGCATGATCAAATTTGAAAATGTAGAAAAGCGTTATGGTGATACAACCGTTATAAAAGATCTGAATATGGAAATTAATGATGCTGAAATAGCAGTGCTTATAGGTCCTAGCGGTTGCGGTAAAACTACAACGCTCAAGATGATAAATAGATTGATAGAGCCATCATCTGGAGTTATATATATTAATGATCAGGATATACTAAAGGCTGATCCGATAGAGCTGAGAAGGAATATAGGGTATGTTATACAGCAGATAGGGCTTTTCCCACATATGACTGTCGGGCAGAATATTGGATTAATACCAACATTAAAGAATTGGCCGGAGGATAAGAAAACAGCGCGAGTTAGAGAGTTGATGGAATTGGTAGGCATGACGCCAGAAGAATATATGAACAGATATCCGAATGAACTTTCGGGAGGACAACAGCAGAGGATAGGTGTTGCCAGAGCTCTGGCGGCTGATCCGGATATCATACTTATGGATGAACCTTTCAGTGCTTTGGATCCCTTGACGCGGGCTCAATTGCAGGATGAGCTGTTCAATCTGCAGCAGGAATTGCACAAGACGATAGTTTTTGTTACACACGATATGGATGAGGCGCTGAAGCTCGGGGATAGGATATGTATCATGAGGGATGGTGAGATTCTTCAATTTGATACACCGGAAAATCTGTTAAGGCATCCGGCTCACGGATTTGTCGAAGAATTCATAGGCAAAAAGCGCATGTGGCAGCAACCTGAGTATATAAAGGCCGAGGATATAATGATAACAAATCCTATAAAGGCTATGCCAAACAGAACGCTTACTCAAGCGTTGGAGATAATGTCCAGCAGCAGTGTCGATAGCCTTATCATAGTAGACGATAAAAACAAGCTCTTAGGTATAGTAACTGCTAAGCAAGTGCGAAGCAATGCAAATAAAGCCAGGCGGTTGGAAGAAATATATAAGCGCGATATACTAAGCGTTAAATTGGATGATTCAATGGCCGATATATTGAAGCTGATGGCACAAAACGATATAGGTTATGTGCCTGTTACTGACGAACAAGGCAGGTTAAGAGGCCTGATAACCAGGAGCAGCCTAGTAAATGTGCTCGGCGATAAATACGTAGGGGAGGAGTGAATGCATGGATGCAATAATGGAATATATAATGTTTATGATCGATCGTAGCGATCAAATATTTATGCTTACATGGCAGCACATATATCTTACAGCTTTAGCGGTGGTTATAGCTATAGCTATAGGCGTGCCTGCCGGCATTTTGATAACAAGGGTAAACAAATTGTCATCTGTAGTTATCGGTATAGCCAATGCCATTCAGGCAGTGCCGAGTTTGGCGCTTTTAGGCTTCCTTATTCCGTTTTTGGGAATAGGTACTGTACCGTCTATCGTAATGGTATTTCTATATTCGTTGCTACCGATCATAAAAAATACATATACCGGTCTTAGTAATGTTGATAGCGCAATGATAGAAGCCGGGCGAGGCATGGGCATGACCGATGGCCAACTTATGAGAATGGTTCAACTGCCGCTGGCATTGCCTGTAATAATGGCAGGTGTAAGAATATCAGCCGTTACTGGCGTAGGGCTCACTACTCTGGCAGCATTGATAGGGGCTGGAGGATTAGGGCAGTTTGTATATAGAGGCATATCGATGGTCAATAATCAAATGATAATGGCTGGTGCTATACCGGCTATGATATTGGCGTTGCTGGTCGATTTTGCATTAGGATTGGTGGAGAAGGCCGTCACGCCCAAAGGGCTTAAACAAGGCAATGGGAAGGATGCCGAAGCATGAGAAATATAAAGCTTATAAGTTGTATATTGTTATTGGCCGTGATAGCAGGTGCCTTACTCGGCTGCGGCTCGAGTACGGCTAGCAAAACCTTTGTTGTGGGCTCCGATAACTAGAAATGGGGTTGCATGATGCTATGACAAGCGGTGAAGTAGATGCCGCGAGAGATTAATTTAAGAAATGAAAGGATGAGTTGATGAATAAAAGAAAATTAACGATTGTATTAAGTTTTACGCTTTTAATATTGGCTATAGTAACAGGATGCAATGGAGGAGGCGGAGCCTCCAGCGAAGATGGCGATACAGTGGTTGTCGGTTCAAAAAACTTTACCGAACAGGTAATAGTGGGTAATATGATGGCGGATCTGATAGAGGCGCATACCGATCTTAATGTTGAAAGAAAGCTCAATCTTGGTGGTACTAATGTATGTTTTGAAGCCATCAAGAAAGGCGGCAGCAATAACGGTATAGATGCTTATATGGATTATACCGGCACCGGATTGGTGGATATACTGCAGATGGAACCCACGACTGATCCAGATGAGGCCTATAAAACGGTGAAAGAGGAATATAAAGAAAGATGGAATATCGTTTGGCTGGAACCATGGGGGTTTAATAATACCTATACTTTGGCGGTAAAAGAGGAATTCGCTGCTGAACATAATCTTAACACATTTTCGGATTTGGGCAAAATAGCCGATCAAATAGTGCTCGGCTGCTCAATGGAATTTGTGGAGAGACCAGACGGTTTGCCTGGATTGATAGAAAAATACGGATTTGAATTCAAGAATGTGAAATCTATGGATACTGGTATAAGGTATCCTGCCATAGATAACAACGAGGTTCAGGTCATAGATGCTTTCGCTACTGATGGCCTGCTGGTATCGCATAATCTGAAAATACTGGAAGATGATAAGCAGTTCTTCCCACCGTATCATGCGGCACCATTAGTTAGAGGGGATTTATTAGATAAGCATCCTGAAATAGCTGATGCGCTCAATAAGCTGGCTAATATTATGACTGACAAGGATATGCAGCAGCTCAATTATCAGGTCGACGGCGAAGGAAAGGATGCCGCGAAGGTGGCTAAAGAGTTCCTGCAATCAAAAGGGCTTATATAAAAAGATGAAATGGATAAACTCCGGCAATAGCGTGAAGCCGGTGACTATTTGCAGTTAAGCAGTTAAATTAAAATTTTTATTGCGTTTGCCTTTTTTTTCTGTTATTATTAATGTAAGTTTTGAAAGGCAACGGCGTTCTTAACACTACTCGATGTTAGGGCGCCTTTTTCTTATTTATATTCGGAATATAAATAAAATAAGGAAGGGACATTTTATGCAAAAATATTCAAAAGAAGATGTTATGCGCATAGCAGTAGAGCAAGATGTTATGTTTATACGTTTACAATTCACGGATATATTTGGAGTACTAAAAAACGTAGCTATAACAATAAATGAATTAGAAAAAGCATTGAACAATGAGATGATGTTTGATGGTTCTTCTATAGAAGGGTTTGTGCGAATAGAAGAATCAGATATGTATCTTAGACCAGATCCGTCGAGCTTTGCTATATTTCCGTGGAGACCAAGTGATGGCAAAGTTGCACGTCTTATATGTGATGTTTATAATCCAGATGGTACTCCATTTCAAGGATGCCCGCGCAATGTTTTAAAAAGAGCATTAGCTGAAGCGAATAAAATGGGTTATGGAATGTCTGTCGGTCCTGAATGTGAGTTCTTCCTTTTTTTGACAGATTCAGATGGGAAACCAACAACTATAACGCATGATAATGCAAGTTATTTTGATTTAGCCCCTGTGGATTTAGGTGAGGATGCACGTCGCGATATGTGCTTAACCCTTCAACAGATGGGCTTTGAGATTGAGGCGTCTCATCATGAAGTAGCCCCTGGTCAGCATGAAATAGATTTTAAATATGATGACGCTTTAGCAACAGCTGATAAGATAATGACATTTAAGATGGTAGTGCGAACTATCGCTAAACGACATGGTCTACATGCCACATTTATGCCTAAACCTATATTTGGTATAAATGGCTCGGGTATGCATGTTAACCAATCATTGTCAAGGAATGGAAAAAATATATTTGATGATCCAGAAGGCCCGTTAGGCCTTAGCCAAGAGGCGTATTATTATATAGGCGGTCTTATGAAGCACGCTAAAGCAATGACAGCACTTACTAACCCGACCGTAAATTCTTATAAAAGACTTGTACCTGGCTACGAAGCACCTGTTTATATAGCATGGTCTTCTAAAAATCGCAGCCCTTTAATAAGAGTGCCTGCTAATCGCGGTGCCGCAACGCGAGTAGAATTGCGCAATCCAGATCCGACAGCTAATCCTTATTTAGCGCTTGCTGTGATGTTAATGTCAGGATTAGATGGTATAAAGAATAAAATAATGCCTCCAGATTCTGTAGATAAGAACATATTTAGCATGAACGAAGATACTAGAACTGAATCTGGTATAGATAGTTTACCGGCTAGTTTGGAGGAAGCTCTTGAGGAAATGCAGAAGGACCCGTTAATTCGCGAAACACTTGGCGAACATGTTTATAATAAATATATTGAGGCTAAGAGAATGGAATGGGATGAATATAGAACAAGGGTATCGCAGTGGGAGGTTGATAAGTATATAAGCCAGTTTTAATAAAGCATAATAATTAGATTCAGTATGTTTTATCGAGCAACGATGCGATAACGTATGATTTTTATTATATATTCATTTTTGTTTGTAAATAATTAAAAAAATAATCCCATATTATAACTTGAAGTATTATAAAAATGAATTATTATAAAAGTAGATGAGGATTTAAGTTTCTGTTCATAGAAAGTGCTTCCGAAAGGGGGTGCTAGCTATGATCAGATGCTGGTTAATTCCTGTAGAGGTGTTAAAAGCCATCAGGAAATGGGGGTCAGAGCGCCTCCGATAAAATCTCTCAAAAAACTATTGGGCCTTTAAGCTTTTCCCTTAAAGGCCCGACCTTTTTATATAAGGCTTATTCCCATCCTTTACCGCCTATGCCACGAGAAAGTATTTTTTCGGCATAGCCACTTTGAAGATATGCCTGCATAGGATTTGGATTCAATCCAATTTCTTCTCTTACAGTTGTTAAAAGCGGTTGGACATCTGTTTCAAAAGCTTCACGAACTATGGCTTCAGCACCTAAAACGTCGTTTTCTAATCTGGCTTGTTTAAGTTTTTCTCTATTTACTAATAAAGCTTTGGCATATGCTGCCTGTACGTTCAGCACAGAACGTATCATAGCTGGTATTTTAGGTTCAATACAATGGCTTTGGTCTATCATATATGCTATATTAGCAGCTGTCTGCGCAGTATTCTCTTCTAGATCAGCCGATACCAATTCATTGAATATCAAGAAAAGTTCATAAGGGTTTATGGAGCCAACTATCAAATCATCGTCAGCATATTTACGATTATTGAAATGGAATCCGCCTATTTTACCCTCGTCTAAAAGAAAGGCTACTATATGTTCAACATTAGTTCCTTGTAAATGATGGCCCAAATCGACTAATACCTGGGCTTTTGGACCTAATTTAGTGGACAAGGTGTAAGACATCCCCCAATCAGCTATATCAGTGTGATAAAATGCTGGTTCAAAGCATTTATATTCTATGAGCAGGCGCATACCGTCGCTTAACCTATCGTATACTTCTTTTAAGCAATCTTCCATATAGTGTTTACGTTTGCGAAAGTCCCCTTGACCAGGGTAGTTTGTGCCATCAGCTAGCCATAGGCTTATTATATTTGAATCTACCTGTCTTGCAATGTCTATGCATTCAAGCATATGCATAGTGGCTTTTTTGCGTATCTCTGGCTGCACGTTAGTTAAGCTGCCGAATTTATAATCATCATCTTGGAAAAGATTAGGATTGACTGCTCCTATCTTCAGCCCAAGTTGAGCAGCAAATTCCTTAACTTTTTTATAATCGTCCACTTTATCCCATGGTATATGTATAGCTACGGACGGACACATGCCTGTGACTTTATTCACTTGAGCAGCATCTTCCAATTTTTCGAATATATCTCTAGGTACGCCTGCTTGTTTAAATGTTTTAAAACGTGTTCCTGAATCGCCATATCCCCATGAAGGAGTTTCTACTTTAAAAGTTTTGATTTTTTGTTTTACCCATTCTATATTTACGCCATTTTTTTCTTGTTTTTCTTTCCAAACCTTATATTCTTCATTCATAATTACATGTTCCTTTCATTTATAAATAATTTATATTGTTGATAAGCATTGTTCCAAGCATCGGTATTTTGAGGCATGTACTCTGTAGCTGGAAATGAGAGCTTAACCACCTCTCTAGCTTGATTTATGGTGTGTATTTCTGCAAGGGCCATAGCTTGCGCTAACAAATTGCCTATAGCTGTAGCTTCTGCAGGCCCTGCTAAGATGGGCAAATTTGTGGCGTTAGCAGTAAATTGGCATAACATTTTATCTTTCGTACCGCCTCCTACAATGTTTATAGCATCTATGCGTTTACCAGAAGTTTCTTCTAATTCTTCTATTGCCAAGCGATATTTTAGAGCTAAGCTTTCCAATATACACCTGACTATTTCTCCTTTATTTTGAGGTACATATTGGTTTGTCTTTAAACAAAATAGTTGCACTCTTTCAGGCATATTACCTGGTTCATAGAATAATTCATCATCTGGATCTATAAAAGAAATAAAAGGTTGTGTTTGCATAGCATGTTCTTCAAGCTGATCAAAAGTTTCAGAAGGTCCTATTTTATCCCAATAGCGTTTGCATTCTTGTATAATCCAAAGACCTGCTATGTTTTTAAGGAAACGATAAGTGCCACCTATACATCCCTCGTTTGTTAGATTATATTCGAGAGCCTTTGGATTCATAATTGGTTTCTCGGTTTCGATACCGATAAGAGACCAAGTACCGCTACTTAAAAAAGCTGCATTTTTCGAGCTATACGGTACAGCGGCAACTGCTGATCCTGTATCATGCGAGGCAACAGCTATTACAGGTATCTGTGGGATAAAAAGTTCTTCTGCCACTTTAGGAAGAACCTTTCCACGTATTGAACCAGCCGGTACTATAGTATTAAATATGTGAGAAGGTATACCTAATGTTTCTATAAGATCCCATGCCCACTCCTGTTTTACTGGGTTAAAAAGTTGCGTAGTTGTTGCCATAGTAAATTCGCTTGCCTTTTCCCCGCATAAGAAGAAATCGAACAAATCCGGAAGAAGCAGCATATCCTCGGCTATATCTAACATAGGGGACCTTTTTGTTACCATGGATAGTAGCTGATATATTGTGTTAAATGGTTGAAATTGGCTACCAGTTATAGAAAAGATAGTTTTTTTACTTATTTTTTTGCATGCTTCCTCTATCATTCCAGATGTTCGTGAGTCACGATAATGATATGGATTGCCTATGAGTTCATCGTTCTTGTCGAGCAGGCCAAAATCCACTCCCCATGTGTCTATGCCTACACTGGATAAGTCGGCGTTTCCACTATTAGCACACTTTAGTGTTCCTTGTTTTATTTCATGGAATAGACGCAATATATCCCAATGTAAACCGTCTGGAATATGTACTGGATCATTGGAAAAACGATGTATTTCTTCCATATTAAGCTTTTGGCCATCGAATTTTCCTAAGATAGCTCGTCCATTACTAGCGCCGAAGTCAAAAGCTAGCATTTTAAGGCAGGCATTCATAATTTTGCTCCCTTCTTTTTGTATGTATGATAAAAGCATTATAACAAAAATATGGTCAACAATCAACAAAATCAAAAAAAATTAATGACAATTTACAGGCTTCCAACGTACGTTATAAATTGAAATTGTTGTTATTGCAATGTGTAATTTATAAAAGACTCTCCGTAAGCAGTGCAAAGCCCCATATTGCTGATGAAATATTATAGCTTTGCGCCGCTTACATATACACTATAATACAAATTGTGGTAATGTTATATAAGAAAAAGAAAATATTCTTCTAATGTGGTAAAATAAATAAGAAACGTATGGAGCAGAAAGGAGAAATGTTGTGAAAAAAAAGATAGCAGTTTTATTTGGCGGACGATCAGGAGAACATGAAGTATCCCTTATTTCCGCTGTATCTGTATTGCGCAATATGAATTTGGATAAATACGAACCTCTCATGATAGGGATAACAAAGGATGGGCGCTGGATGCTTTATGAGGGGGATTTGGATAAAATTGAGAATAATAAATGGGAAAAAGAGGCTCGTTTTGTTGTTTTCGCACCCGATCCATCATACGGGGGGTTTTTAGATATTAACCAGGGTAATGACATTATAAAAGTTGATGCGGTCTTTCCTGTATTACATGGTCCTAACGGCGAAGATGGCACAATACAGGGACTGCTCGAGCTGGCAGATGTACCCTATGTTGGTTGCGGTGTATTATCGTCTTCTTTAGCGATGGATAAAATAGCTTCAAAAGACATGTTTTTGCGATATGGGCTTAAAGTAGCGGATTACGTTAGTACATTATATGAGCATTTTGAAGAGGCGCCAGATGACTTTGTTTCCCTAGTAGAAAAGCGGTTAGGGTATCCATGCTTTATTAAGCCGGCAAATATGGGCTCTAGTGTCGGGATTTCCAAAGCCCATAATAGAGACGAATTAAAAACAGCTATAGAACTCGCTGGAAGGTATGACCGCAAGATATTGGTAGAAGAGTTTATAGATGCTTACGAAGCCGAATGTGCAATATTAGGTAATGACGATCCTAAAGCATCTGTTGTGGGACAGATAATACCTTGTAATGAATTTTATGATTATAACGCAAAGTATCATGACAACGGCGAGTCAGACTTAATGATACCTGCGCGTTTACCAGCAGCGGTAATGGAAGAAATAAGGCAAACGGCTATTCGAGCATATAAGGCTTTAGATTGTGCCGGTATGGCACGAGTAGATTTTTTAGTACGAAAAAATGACAATACAGTGTATCTGAACGAAGTTAATACCATCCCTGGTTTCACCAGTATAAGTATGTATCCAAAGCTATGGGAAGCTAGCGGGTTGTCATATTCGCAACTAATAGACAATTTAATCGAGTTGGCTTTTGAGCGATATAAGTTAAAACGCATAGGATATTAGTGGAGGTGCGCATCAAGTGGATAACAGGCCAATAGGAGTATTTGATTCAGGAGTTGGAGGATTAACTGTAGTAAAAGAAATAATGAGGCAATTGCCATTTGAGGATATAATATATTTTGGCGATACAGCTCGCGTTCCATATGGGACACGTTCTAGAGAAACGGTTATAAAGTTTACGTTGCAATCTGTGCGTTTTTTGTTAAAACAAAACATAAAGGCTATAATATTAGCATGTAATACTGCTAGTGCTATAAGCTTAGATGCTGTATGCGCTCAATTTGATATACCAGTATTTGGTGTCATACAAGGTGGATCTAGGGCGGCCGTTCAAACATCCAAAAATAGACGTATAGGAGTTATTGGCACCGAGGCTACTATAAATAGTGGTGCTTATGAGCGGGCTATAAAATCATTAAATGAGTCTATGGAGATATTTTCTATACCTTGCCCTCTTTTTGTGCCAATTGTCGAAGAGTGTTTGCAAGACAGTGATATAGCCTACCTTGCTGCACGCCATTATTTATCATTTTTTGACGATAAAAAAATTGATACGCTTTTATTAGGATGTACTCATTATCCTTTAATGTCGGATACTATAAAAAAAGCAGTGGGAAAACAAGTGTGTCTTATAAATCCTGCTGAAGAAACTGCCTATATCGTTAAGGAAAAATTACAAGCATTTAATATGCTAAGGGAAAACAATACATTACCTAAATACCGTTATTTTGCGAGTGACGATGGTGAAAAATTTAAGAAGATTGGAAGCAATTTCCTTAATTGTAACATATCATGTGCTAGTAAGGTGGATATAGAGAGATATTAAATGATTGATCCTATATATCGAATAGAAGAACAAATTAAAGATGTCCTGCGAAAAGCCATTAAAAATGCACGAGCAGATGGTAGCATAAAATGTGATAATGGTTTTGACATAAAAATCATAAGAAGCTTTAATACCGATTTTGGTGATTTTTCTACGCCACTACCTGTAGAAATGGTACGATTTACCGGTTTGACGGCAGCTTGCATAGCAGAGATATTAACAGCTCATATGGATTTATCAAATACTTATATTGAACACGCAGAAGCTAGTGCCAATGGTTTTATAAATATCTTCTTAAAACCGAAATGGTTTAGAGATGTTTTAACTTTAATATTAAAAGAAAAAGATCAGTATGGCTGCGTTGATATAGGCCACGGCGTGAAAGTACTCCTTGCATTCTCTGACTTAGATATCAACTCAGTAGTATGGGGGGATTGTTTAGGCAATATATTGGAAGCAGTAGGTTATGATGTTGTAAAAGAATACTATATTAGTCGTGATGTTGAAGCTTATTTGGATGAATGGTTAACCTATATAAGGCTGCTAGGAGTCGTTTTTGATTCGCGTTTTTATGAGCAGGAAATATATGAACATGAATTAAAAGAAACACTAGAAGAATTAAACTTTAGCGATAATATAAAACATGAGGGTAGCAATATCTATCTGACGGGCAATAATTCTTACGCGCTTTTATTAGAAGGCCAATTTACAGAGCTAGCTAGTTATATAGCATATTATAGGAGAAAAATACTTAAAGAAGGATACGACAGCGTTTATCATGTATGCAGCGGCAGTTCCGTGAAGAATTTAGATAGTATACGTTTGGCGTTAATTTCTTTAGGATGTGAAGCAAATCAAATAGAGTATATTAAAGCACCTGAATCAGATAACATTTGCCATAATTTAAATCGTGACAGATTTCGTTTTTCTATATCTTATTTGCCTTATAAAAACGGCAGTGAAGCACTTTTTAATATACATTATGCACACGCACGTATTTGCAGTATAATAAGGCATATGGATAGCGAAAAATTTACCGTTATACCGCCCGAAGAGATAGATTTTTCGTTGTTGCGCCATGAGACCGAGATTAAGTTGATGCATCTTCTAACGCAGTTTCCGCATAAGGTTTTGGAAGCAGCGCAATTTAAACAACCGAATATATTAGCTAGATATCTTTTAAATGTTGCTTTCGGATTCCATAATTTTTATGATAATTGTCGAGTACGCACAACTAATACGGATTTAACGTATGCACGCTTAGGCTTATTGGAAGCAACTCGTATTGTGTTAGCCAATGCCCTATATATTTTGAATATCGATGCACCACAAAGGCTATAGCTTGACACTATATAGTACCTGGCGATAGAATAATAAGGATATTTTTATTTTAATTTAGGAGGGGTTTATGCCAACTAAATATATATTTATAACTGGTGGCGTTGTTTCATCTCTTGGCAAGGGTATTACCGCAGCTAGCCTCGGACGTTTGTTGAAAAGCAGGGGTTTGAGTGTTGTAGTACAGAAATTTGATCCTTATATAAATATAGATCCTGGTACGATGAGCCCTTATCAACATGGAGAAGTTTTTGTCACAGAAGATGGGGCGGAAACTGACCTAGATTTAGGTCATTATGAGCGTTTTATAGATGTAAATTTATCGCATGATAGCAACGTTACAGCAGGTACGGTGTATTGGACAGTTATAAACAAAGAGCGAAAAGGAGATTATCTTGGTGGAACTGTTCAAGTAATACCTCATATTACTGATGAAATAAAGGACAGAATATATAGAGTAAGCCAAAATAGTTCACCAGATGTTGTTATAACAGAGATAGGCGGCACTGTAGGAGATATTGAAAGTTTACCATTCTTAGAGGCCATAAGACAGATACGCAGTGATATAGGACGGGAGAATTCCTTATTTATACATGTGACATTGGTTCCATATCTTAGCAGGACAGGTGAATTAAAAACTAAACCTACACAGCATAGTGTTAAGGAACTTCGCAGCATAGGTATACAACCTGATATTATAGTATGCCGCTCAGAAAAAGAGATATCACAAGACCTTAAAGACAAGATAGCTTTATTTTGTAATTTAAAGAGCGATCATGTTATACAAAATCCTGATCTTGATCATATATACGATGTGCCCCTTTTTCTCGAAAATGAAGGCTTAGCCGATATAGTCATAAGGGATTTAGGCATTAAATGCGAACCGCCAAATATGGATGAATGGAAAACAATGGTAGACAAACTTCATAATTTAGCTGGTGAAGTTACCATAGGATTAGTTGGTAAATATGTCGAACTTCATGATGCCTATTTAAGCATAGTAGAAGCTTTGTGCCATGGCGGCATAGCTAATGGAACTAAGGTCAATATTAAATGGATCCATGCTGAAAATGTTAATGAACATACTGTAAATGATTTGTTGAATGATGTAAATGGTATATTGGTACCTGGTGGCTTCGGTGATAGAGGTATAAACGGTAAAATAGAAGCAATAAAATATGCGAGAGAACGTAGGGTACCATATTTTGGTATATGTCTGGGTATGCAAACAGCAGTAGTCGAATTCGCGCGTAATGTCGCCGGGCTTGTTGGAGCACATAGCACTGAATTTGATTCAGCTACACCATATCCCGTTATAGATTTGATGCCAGAGCAAAAAGAATTATCGGATAAAGGGGGTACCATGCGACTCGGTGCATATCCATGTAAGCTAAAAGAAGGTACCCTTTCGGCAAAGGCGTATGGGCAGAAAGAGATAAATGAACGCCATAGGCACCGTTACGAATTCAATAATAAGTATAGAGATATATTGCAACAACATGGCATGATTATAGCGGGGATATCTCCAGATAATCGTTTAGTAGAGATTATAGAGGTAAAAGATCATCCATGGTTTGTCGCTGTGCAATTTCATCCTGAATTTAAATCTCGTCCCAATAGACCGCATCCTCTTTTCAGGGATTTCATAAAAGCGGCTATACAAAATAAATAGGAGTGTATGTTTAGTTGATTTACTTTGCCACCTTGGTGGCTTTGCTTGGGGCAATTATAGCATATTTTATAAGAAAACAGTCAATAATCAGCAATGACGCGAAAAAATTAGTACAAGCGTTATTTGACGCGAGAGCAAAAGGGCACCTTCAATTGCCTCTTGTAAAGTCGTCGGACTTGCAATACATTGCGTATAGTATAGAGAAATGGAATAAGGAACTCGAAGAAAGGCAAATACAACTATTAAACGAGAACAAAAGGCTTAAAGAAATATTTTTTAATGCTACAGTAGGCCTTATAGCTATAAACGATAGATTATATATAGAAGCAATAAACGATATGGCATGCAAAATATTTAATATAAAATCTGAAGAAGCCAAAGGTCGCTATATTTTAGAAGCTATACGTGATGTGCATTTAGAATCCATGGCTCGTTCAGTAATAGCAAATGATAGTTCGTTGTCAGACGACATAGAGATAATGACAGATAATCACCAGCTTATACTTAGGGTATCCATATCCCCTTTAGAAACTAATAGTGGCATAAGCGGAGCCGTTATATCCTTAGAGGATATAACGGAATTGAAACAGTTAGAGCAGGTAAAGGCAGATTTAGTAGCTAATATGTCACATGAGATAAAAACACCACTTACTTCTATAAAAGGATTTACTGAAACTTTATTAGATGGTGCAATGGATGATCATGAAACGTGCAAGCGATTTTTAACTATAATAAATTCTGAAGCTGATAGAATGAGCCGCCTTATAAGCGATAGTCTTACTCTATCACGATTAGAAAATCAAGAACAGAACATTGGATATGAGCAAGTCAATATATACAATGTAATAAGCAATGTATTGAGCATGCTAGATACATCTGCCGAAGCTAAAAATATTTCGATAACTTTTAATGCTCAAACACCCGAAATGACAATAGAAGGCGATGAAGATCGGATACATCAACTTATGTTGAATCTTATAGATAATGCGATAAAATATACGCCTGCTAATGGTAAAGTTACTGTTACACTAAGGGATGAGGGAGATAATGTACTGATAAGCGTTAAAGATACGGGCATAGGTATAGCTAAAGAACACATACCCCGTTTATTCGAACGCTTTTACCGCGTAGATAAAGGACGTTCACGTAACATGGGTGGCACAGGTTTAGGTCTAGCTATTGTAAAACACGTTGTCATGTCTATGAATGGTACAATAGATGTAGATAGCAAATTGGGCGAGGGTACAGAATTTATAGTGCACTTGCCCAAGCGCCATTCTTTTGCAAAGTTATAATTTAAATAGCTTTACTAAAATGATTATAAAGTATAATCACAGCTGTTCAGTTTCTATTGTGGACGGTTCCTCATCATTCATTTCTGTTGGTTTGAAATTATCATAAATTATGTAAAAATATGCTGTTAATATAGTTGCTAAGCAAATAGATATTAAGGTGCTTAATATGCTCATATAATTGAAAGGAGATATTGAGTAAGAGGCGGTGCCGCTTATGTAAGTATACAATTTATTTACTATGTTAACGATAAGTGCCATAATAATACCAAAAAGCAAGATCGTTCCCAATATACTCCAAAAATGATGCTTTACTGCTTTGGCACCTCTTTTAAGTCCCTCAAACACACCTATGTCATCTAATATTATAGAAGGTGTCCATAAAGTTAAAAAAATTATACCTATAAAAGTGGCTAAAGATATTATAGCCAGGCCAATAATAGCACTCATATTAACATAATTAGGTGTTACAGTTGCTGCAGGAGACATAAGATCGGTAAATGCTGAACCAGCAACTAAAGCAATCATTATTATGCCTATTATTACGCATATGGCAAGTGTCATGGCCATTGTTAAAAGAAATTGACCAACCACACGCCAAAAATAATGTTTTATGCCAGCGGAAAAATCCGAAAAATCAGTTTCGCCATTTCGCATGGCCTCTTTAATCATATTCCCTTGACCAGCTTGCACTATTAGAGAAAGAACTATAGATGATGAGAAATATATAAGCATCGGGAGCATAGCGTTTTTTATAATATTTAAAACTTCGGTTTCACTAACTACAGAACTTAAAGGAGAAAGCGCGTTAATCAAATTGTTTAATAAAAATAAAAATATTAAAGCAACAATCAATATAGGCAGTATTATTACAAGATTTTTAGTTATTAATTTAAAAGCTTTTTTTAAGTACATTTAATAAACTTCTCCTTCTTTAAATCTTTATATACTATGCAAATCTTGCTGTAAATTATATTTTACAGCAAGACTACTTCATCTAATATTATTAACTAGCTTTAGCTATCATATCAATAAATTCATCAAACATATACATTGAATCATGCGGGCCTGGGCCTGCTTCAGGATGATATTGAACGCTTATTATCGGGTATTCATTGTGTGTGAAGCCTTCTATAGTATTATCATTTATGTTTATATGTGTTATAATTGCCTGTTTGCAAAAATCGTCACGTAAAGCATAATTGTGATGTTGCGTAGTTATATAAACGCGGTTAGTCTTACAATTTTTTACTGGATGATTACATCCGTGGTGGCCAAATTTAAGCTTATAGGTCTGCCCTCCTAACGCTAGGCCTAGTAATTGATGACCGAGACATATAGCCATTATCGGTTTTTTACCTATAAGTCCGCGTATGGTTTCGACAGCATAAGGAACATTTTGTGGATTACCAGGGCCATTAGAAATTAAAATACCATCCGGCTTTAGGGATAATATTTCATTTGCCGTAGCATGACATGGCACGACGTATATATCACAGTCGCGTTTGGCTAATAAACGCACGCTATTTTCCTTAACTCCCATATCCATAACTACTATGCGATAGCCATTTCCTGCTATATGACGGATTTCTTTTGTTGAGACCATATCAACTAAATCTCTTTTTATGGATCCAAATTTTTTAGCACTATAGGTCAATTCATCGACATTAAAATTATCAGTAGATATTACCCCATACATACTTCCAAAATTTCGAATGTGTTGTGTTATTTGACGCGTATCTACTTGCTGCATGCCCATTATGTTATTTTCTTCCATATATTGCCTTAAAGTTTTCTTACAGCGCCAATTACTAGGATGATCACATAATTCTTTTATTATTATACCTTCTACCTGAATGTTATATGATTCAAAATCTTCATCATTTATACCGTAATTGCCAATCAAAGGATAGGTCATTAGCACTATTTGTCCCTTACAAGATGGGTCCGTTAATACCTCTTGGTAACCACTCATGCTCGTAGTAAATACAACCTCTCCATAAGTATCACCAAATCTGCCAAAAGCCAATCCTTCGTAATAACTACCATCTTCTAAAACTAATATAGCTTGTTTATCTTTCACTTTCAGAACCCCTTCCAGTTCAAAAATAAAGTGCCCTATTCAGCCCTTATACGTAAGCTTTCAAAATATTATCTAACATTTCTATCAATGTGTCAATTTCATTTTTTGAAATTATAAGAGGGGGTATAAAACGGAGTGTATTGTTGCCTGCACAATTTATCAAGAACCCATTGCAAAAGGCAGCTTTTACTATATCCTTACCATCTACACTGCGATCGAGTTCCATGCCGAGCATTAGCCCTTTGCCACGAACATCTTTTATGAAATAATATTTGCTCTGTAACTGTTTTAAAGAATCGAAAAAGTATTGGCCTGTTTGAGCAACATATTCGCTTATATGTTCATTTAATATAGTCTGTATTACAGCTATTCCTGCTGCACATGCTAAAGGACCGCCGCCGAAAGTAGAACCATGATCACCTGGTTGAAAAGCACATGCTATATTTTCTTTAGCTAATATGGCACCAAGCGGAATACCGCCTCCTAATGCTTTGGCTGATGTAAATATATCAGGTTCTATACCATAGTGTTCATAAGCGAAGAGTTTACCTGTACGGGCGAGGCCAGTTTGTATTTCATCAAATATTAGAAGGAGACCGTTATCATCGCATAATTTACGCAAATCATTCATGTATTTAGGATCAGCAACGTGTATTCCACCTTCCCCTTGAATAGGTTCTATCATTATGGCAGCGGTTTGAGGAGAAATAGCTGCTTTAATAGCTTCTATATCATTAAATGGAACATTTTTGAAACCTGTTGGCATAGGCTCGTAAGGTTTATGATATTTATCTTGTCCAGTAGCAGCTAATGTGGCTAAAGTGCGACCATGAAACGACGATTTGGCAGTTATTATCTCATAGCGTTGTTCGCCCTTATTAAAAAAGTATTTACGAGCCAATTTTATAGCACCTTCATTTGCTTCAGCGCCGCTATTTCCGAAGAATACCCTGTCAGCACATGTATTATCTACAAGAATTTGTGCTAATCGGGCTTGATTTTCTATATAATAAAGATTTGAACAATGTATGAGTTTTTGTGATTGTTCTATAATGGCGCTTACAATGACAGGATGATTATAACCAAGTGCATTTACAGCTATGCCTGCCACAAAATCCAAATAAGCTCTGCCATCTTTACCATAAAGCGTGCAACCTTGGCCACGTTCAAATGCTATAGGTATTCTTTCGCCGAATGTATTCATGTAGTAGCGTTTATCTAAAGAAATTATCTTACTTAATTCCACGTCTTTTCACCTCACGTCTTTTCGTATAATTATACACTATAATGAATAATTATGCAATAATTTGCTAAAGCAGCCATTTGTACTTTACCACTTCACCTTCATAATTTATAAAAACCACTGATCATAAGTTATTAAGCAAAATAGGCTTAACTATAGACGTTAATAACGCTTTGTATTATAATAAAAACATAGAAGATAGAAAAAGGAGGTGCTGCTGTTAAGCAGCGGCCTTTATATGAGATGTCCTTATTGCAATAGCATAGAAAGTAAAGTTATAGATTCTCGGCCAGCCGAAGAATATACAATAATCAGGAGAAGGCGTGAATGTTTAAAATGTGGCAAGCGCTTTACAACTTACGAGAAGGTAGAGCAAATACCTCTTATGGTAATAAAAAAAGATGGCCGTAGAGAACCGTTCAACGTCGATAAAATAAAAAACGGCATAGTTAAAGCTTGCGAAAAACGCCCAGTATCCATGGATGATATCGAAAATATCACTGCTAAAATAGAAAAACAAGTATATGCTGATATAAAAAATGAAATAACAAGCAATGAGATAGGTGAAATAGTTATGAAGTATCTCAAAGAGCTGGATGAAGTAGCGTATGTCCGCTTTGCTTCGGTATATAGGCAATTTCGCGATGTAAATACCTTCATGGACGAGCTAAAAAAATTGTTAAATGAACGTGAAGAAGCAGAGGATAACTGAAGGAGGATATTTTTATTTGCTTAAAGAAACTATATTAGTAGTTGATGATGAAACTCATATATTAGAACTAATTAAATTTAATTTAGAAAATGTAGGTTATAAGGTAGAAACTGCAGAAACAGGTGAGGCTGCTTTGGAATTTTGCAAGCATCAAGTACCAGACCTTATAATATTAGATATAATGCTGCCAGGTATAGATGGTTTAGAAGTATGTAGGATTTTAAGATCTGATATTTCTACAGCAAAAGTACCTATTATAATGTTAACAGCAAAAGGGGAAGAAATGGATAAGGTCACGGGGTTAGAAATAGGGGCTGACGATTATATTGCAAAGCCATTTGGGATAAGAGAGTTGATAGCCCGCATAAAAGCATTGTTGAGAAGAACTGATAGCAGCAGCATGGAACCAGCTATAATAACTGCCGGGGATTTGACTATAGATACCCTTAAATATGAAGCTTATAAAAATGGTAAAAAGCTTGATCTTACGCTCAAGGAATTCGAGCTTCTTAAACTTTTGGCATTGAATCAGGGCAGGGTTTTGTCACGAGATTTCCTTTTAGATCAAGTATGGGGATACGAATATTTTGGAGAAACACGTACTGTGGATGTTCACATACGCCATATACGACAAAAGCTTGGCGATGATTCGGACGATGCGCGTTATATAGAGACTATACGTGGTGTAGGTTATAAATTTTTAAACAAATAATTTTGAGAGGTAATTGTATGAATAAAATTGAGGTTCATGATTTAAACCTTTATTATGGTAAATTTCATGCGCTGAAGAACATAAATATAGATATAGAAGCTAACAAAGTTACGGCGCTTATCGGTCCTTCAGGATGTGGAAAATCAACATTTTTACGTACCTTGAATCGTATGAATGACCTTATAAGCGATGTCAATATCAGCGGAGAAGTTTTGTTGGACGGTAAAAACATATATAAAGAATATGATGTTATAGACCTTCGTAAACGTGTAGGTATGGTATTTCAAAAGCCCAATCCGTTTCCAATGAGTATTTATGATAACATAGCTTATGGCCCTAGAATCCACGGTATAAAAAACAAATATGAACTAGACGCGATAGTAGAACGAAGCCTTAAAGCAGCTGCCTTGTGGGATGAGGTAAATGATCGTTTAAAAAAATCAGCTCTTGGTTTATCTGGAGGACAGCAGCAAAGATTGTGCATTGCTCGAGTTTTAGCAGTGGAGCCCGACGTGCTGCTTATGGATGAGCCTACAGCTTCATTAGATCCTATCTCGACTTCAAAAATAGAAGATTTGATAGGCCGCTTAAAGGAAAAATATACCATCGTTATAGTAACTCATAATATGCAGCAAGCAGCTCGTATTTCGGATTATACAGCATTCTTTTTGATGGGCGAAATGATAGAATGGGGTCAAACGGACAAGTTATTCTATAAGCCCGAGGATAAACGTACCGAGGATTATATAACTGGCAGATTTGGTTGATTCTATGTAAGAAGGGAGAAATGGGGATGGCATTGCGCGAACATTTTAATGAGGAATTGAAAGAATTGCATAACCTTGTATTGCGTATGGGTGGAGTTGTTGAGGATAGCATAGATCGTGCTATCGGTTCGTTACTCAAACATAATGCAGAGCTGGCGCAAAGTGTAATAGACGATGATGATATAGCGGATGATATGGAATTAGCGATTCAAGACAAGTGCGTAACTTTAATAGCTACACAACAGCCATTGGCTAGGGATTTAAGAATAATATGTGCCGCACTTAAAATAAGCACTGATTTAGAGCGAATAGGCGATTATGCTGTAGATATAGCCAAAACCACAATAAGGCTCAAAGGGCAAGATTATATAAAGCCGCTTGTAGATATACCACGAATGGCCAACCTTACTATAGAAATGATTAAAGATTCGTTAGATTCGTATGTAAATGAAAATATAGTTTTGGCTGAAGATGTATGTATTAGAGATGATGTTATAGATGGCATATATAGTAGCATATTTGATGAAATGTTAGACATAATAATGAATGATGCAACGACCATAATGCAAGCTATGCACTTGTTATTGGTAGCTCGTTATCTAGAACGTATTGCTGATCATACAACTAATATATGCGAATGGGTTATTTATACGGTAACTGGCGAGAAAAAAAATCTAAATGATTAAAAATGGAGGAAGATTGACATGATAAGAGAAAATATAAATGGGCATTATCCGCAAATTGACCGTACAGCATACATAGATCCAAGTGCTATTATAATCGGGAAAGTTCGTATAGGCAAACGAGCATATATTGGGCCTAATGTTGTAATAAGAGCGGATGAATTAAGCGATATGTACACTGTAGGTTCAATAATAATAGGTGATGAATGCAATATACAAGATGGTGTAATAATTCATACACTCGGAGATGCTAGCGTAGAAGTAAGTGCCAGAACATCGCTTGGTCATGGTTGCATTATACATGCACCGTGTAAAATCGGCGCACATTGCTTTATAGGATATCGTACGGTTGTATCAAATGCTGAATTAGGCGACTGGTGTTATGTTGGGCTAAGTGCAGTTATAGAAGGAGTAAAAATAGAGAGCGAAAGACTTGTACCGTCTGCTGCTGTATTGTCTTTTCAGCAACAAAACGCCGATTTGCTGCCAAGAGTAGATCAACATCGTTGTGAATATATGGAAAAAGTTATTGAAAGCAATATAAAGCTTGCAGATGGATATAATGCGATAAATTGCTAAATATTTAAATGGTTTATCATGCTAGCCGTATATCCAGCACCAAAACCGTTATCTATGTTTACGACAGTTACGCCTGATGCGCAACTATTTAGCATCGATAAAAGAGCTGCCAAACCGTTGAAATTAGCTCCATAACCAACGCTAGTCGGAACTGCTATTACTGGCTTGTCCACTAAGCCTCCTACTACGCTTGCCAATGCACCTTCCATACCGGCTACAGCTATAACAACATTAGCGCTGGTTATTTCATCTATATGGCTTAACAGTCTATGAAGTCCAGCTACGCCTACATCATATATTCGTATTACTTTATTGCCCATTGTTTCTGCCGTTATAGCAGCTTCTTCTGCAACGGGCATGTCAGATGTGCCGCCTGTCACTACTGCTATAACACCATCTGGTCTAGACACAGGAGACGGGTTTATTACTGCTACATGAGCTATTTCGCTATAGCTAATATTATCAGTAACATCATACAAGGCTTCAATTACCTCGCTATTAGCACGTGTAGCTAATATGTTTTTATAGTCTAGCTCTAACATTCTTTTAACTATGCTAGCAACCTGTTCGGCAGTTTTGCCAGCACAATATATTACCTCAGGATAACCATTCCTTATCTCGCGATGTGTATCAAGATGGGCAAAACCAAGATCTTCAAATGGCAGTTTTTTTAATTCATTTACAGCAGTATCTATTTCAATACTCCCGTTTTTTACTGCATTAAGTAACTGCTTCAGCTGTTGTACGTTCATTTTTTATTTATTCCTTTCAAAGGTTCATTCATGCTGCCGGTACGATAGCTACCAAAATCTAAAGTTACGTAAACAAAACCTAGCTTCTTTAAATAAATATTTACCTCGTCCATTAGTTGCTCGTCAAAAAAACAGCTGCGCTCCTCAGAAGAAACCTCTATGCGCGCTATATCACCATGATGTCTTACACGTATTTGTTTAAAACCTTTATCCATAAGAAATGATTCAGCTTTATCGACCATTTTTAGTTTTTGAGCATTTATTTCTTGCCCATAAGGAAAACGAGTTGCTAAACAAGAAAATGATGGTTTATTCCATGTATTTAAACCCATATTTTTTGAAAGCTCACGTATCTCGGTTTTGGTTAATCCTACTTCTTTAAGCGGACTTCTAATGCCAAGCTCTTCTATAGCTTTCATGCCAGGGCGAAAATCATTTAAGTCATCAGCATTAGAACCGTCTAAAACATAATTTATGCCGTATTGATGTGCGATTTCCCAAATTTTTATAAAAATATCTTTTTTACAATAATAGCACCGGTCAATTGGATTAGTGCGCATATATTCTTCTTCTAAATTATTTACATTTACTATTATATGTTTAACACCTATTTTATCAGCGAGTTTACATGCTTCGTCTATCTCCCGCGTTGGGTGTACGGGTGAACAAATTGTCACAGCTATAACGTTAGTGTCTAAAACATCATGTCCAACCTTAAGTAGAAATGAACTATCAACCCCACCTGAATAAGCTATGATAACACTATTCATTTCGGAAAGTATATTTTTTAAATCTTCTAGTTTGGTCATTATCTTAATTCTTTCCTATTTCTTCTTGCAGATTCTCAAATAGATATTTTATTTTATCCATATTAACAGCATAGTAAGAGTAGCCTTCGTGTTTTTCACATTTGACCAGGCCGACGGATTTAAGTATTTTCAAATGATGCGAGACATTGGGCTGCGATATTCCTAGCTCATCTGCCAAAGCACAAACGCAAAGTTCTTTTTCTTCCCCATGCTTAGGCAGAAGCTTCAAAACTTTCAAACGTACAGGATCGCTCAGAGCCTTGAATATTTCAGATATTTCATCGATAGTGCTCAATGCTACACCTCATTTCTATTTATCTATTAATTTGATATTCATATATCTAAATTCTTAAATATTATATTTTAAGTACAATGTTTTGTCAAGTTTGATGCAAAACATGTTATTATTCTGTGATATTGTCATAGTGAAATTATTTTGCAATAATGTCAGTATGAGAAAGGAACAGTATAATATGACGGAAAGAGAAATGCAAAAGCTTGTTGTCATTAATAAAGTTAT
>Ga0134099_1000183_pt1 | contig 80755 bp, 66 predicted proteins | sample 10_taG_2_FD_105482 | JGI IMG/M metagenome (GOLD analysis project Ga0134099, IMG submission 105482) | Switchgrass degrading microbial communities from high solid loading bioreactors in New Hampshire, USA - 10_41_5_180_A2 metaG | ecosystem: Engineered > Bioreactor > Semi-continuous > Anaerobic >...
TGTCTCCAAGAACCAGGTTGTAAAGTCCGCTGTGAATTCTACTCAGTAAAATTCACCTGGTTTTACTCATAATTGATAAGAGTCCTTTACATGTATTGTCACTGTTTACTTTTCAAAGTCCATACCAAAATGCTATATCCAGGAATACTTAATTCCTTTTTAGTAATTCAGATATATCATCCTGGAACCTTTAAAGCGTTGTTGTCACTGCTTTTTAAGGTTATTACCAATCGCTTGTCGCAATCAGCTTTATTATAATAACACGCCTTTTAGGCTTTGTCAACACCTGATTTTCAAGTAATTATTTCCATAAGATAACTTCTTATGTTGCTCTGTTTCTCAGGAGTTTGCTGCGCCTCATCAACGACAGCTTAGCTAGTATACCACTCAACCCATTATGAATTCAAGTCTTGGGAAATGCCATTATTTTTGAATAATCCCCATTAGTTTGATTCATATCTATTTTCCTTTAAATCAATACAATATACTCCTGAATGGTTCTCTTTCGTCCGTTTATATAAATAATTTTATATAAGTAATTTGCAATATTTTTGCTACATAAGTATTTTACTGTTTTCAGATATGTATATTATATGAAATTATCTGTGCAATTATGTGGACTAAGCAATTATGTGGACTAACAGGATTGTACCCAATCACATGGTCTGTGATAAAAGAAAATCAAAATTACAGTTATATAACCTGTAATCCTAATTCATTTTCTATTCATATGGACAGTAAAATCATTATTAAGATACCCCTTTTGAATGGAAATACTCCAGCTGTTTTGATATAGATTATTTAAATCCCTGAAAACCTTCTCCGGTGAAAAATAGAAATACTTACTTTCCTTATTATCAGATTTATCCCATAGCAAATTAAAAGCCACAGTCTCACGGGTAAGTTTTAAAAACAAGTCGACGGCATCTTTCAGGAATTCCTGATTATTCCCCAGATTAAGATTAAAAATACCAGAGGAGAATAATACATCAAAGGATTTGTCACTGTAAGGATTATCCTTAAAAATATCAATGCAGAGAAAATTCCCATTAAGCTTCTTTTCCGATGCCCTTTTTATCATGTGAGGGAGCACATCAATTCCCGTATAATTGTATCCTGTAAATCTGCGTTCTATATATTCCAACAGATTACCGGTTCCGCAACCTACATCCAATATAATTTTACCGTTTAGGTCAATGTTGCTTACGAGCTGCATAAATCGAATTTTTTGAGCTTCTTCGCTTTCCCATCCAAGAATATAGTAATCAGGATAACCTTCAACATTATTGGCCTCATAATATTCCCTTATTTTCTCCATATGTTTCATGATATTACCCGCCTTATTAATACTTAAATATGCAAACTATTTATTTCTCTGTTTATATTACTGGGATGTATCTTATTTGTTGACTACATTGACAGGGTTCCCCTGTATGAAGGCCCGTACATTGCTGACGAGAGTTTCCATTAACCTTGTCCGTGCCTCAAAAGAAGCCCACGCAAAATGAGGTGTAATAATACAGTTTTGGGCTCCAAGTAATGGATTTTCTCTTAAAATAGGTTCTACTGAAACAACATCAACAGCAGCTCCACCTAACTTGCCGCTGTTTAGGGCATCTGCAACATCTTTTTCATTTATTACAGGTCCCCTGGAAGTATTAATCAGATATGCTCCTGTTTTCATCTTTAGAATATTATTTTTATTTATCAAACCTTTTGTTTCTTCTGTTAATGGACAATGAATACTGACAAAATCCGATTGTTCCAACACTTCGTTCAAAGTGACAAACTTAATTTTATCTGTCTCAAGCTCGGGCCTTACTGTTCTGCTGAAAACTCTTACATACATTCCGAATACCTCAGCCAGTCGTGCAACAGCTCTTCCGATTGATCCATAGCCAATAATCCCCAAAGTCTTGCCTTTCAATTCAATTAATGGGTACTTCCAAAAGGAAAAGTCCTTACTGGCTGTCCAGCCGCCCGCCTGTACAATTCTGTTATGTTCTCCCACGTGATGACAAAACTCAAGTATATAAGCAAAAACAAGCTGAGCGACAGAGTCGGTGCTGTAAGCAGGAACATTGGTGACCAGGATACCCCTCTCGGTTGCAGCTTCTATATCAACAACGTTATATCCCGTTGCCATAACCCCAATATACTTAAGAGAAGTAGCCTTTTCAATTATATCTCTTGAAAGTATTACTTTATTTGTTAATACAATTTCAGCATCACCAATTCTTTTTAATACAAACTCCTGTGGAGTTCTGTCATATACAGTAAGTTCCCCCAACTTCTCCATTTCACTCCAGGACAAATCTCCGGGATTCATGGCATAACCATCTAAAACAACTATGTTCATTTTTCATTCCTCCGAATATAAGTTCTATGTCCTGCACACCTATCTGAATTGTTCTGACTTTATTCAATCCCATTAGTCTTTATTACATCAATATCGCCTGGACAATATCTGTTATCTTTCCTCCAGGGTCTTTAATGCAATTGTAAATTTGCAAATTTTATATGTCAAGGTTATGTTAAAATCAGCTGAAATGGCAAGAAGTCCGTGAAAACTTTGTGAAAATGTTAAGTTAAATTATAAGACTAATTATAAAATTAATTATAAAATAAATGCTATGAATATCCAATGCTATCATTTAAAATTATTAATAAAGAAATAAACACATTAAGTAGTACTGTTACTTTTTATTTTGAACTGGTATAATTTATGTAAAGCAACATGTCATTTTATCCTTATTGACCTTATTTTTAATAAATATTAAAGGTCAAAGACCATAAATATAAAAACGACTATATAGTGAATCAAGAAATAAAAAGAAGATAAGCAAATCTTAATTATCCAGCTAGTTGAAATAAAAGAACTTAAAATTTAAGAATATTTAATATATGACAAATTATCAGCAAGGTTATCAATATATTATACACAAAAAAGTATAAAACGAAAGGAAGTGAGTTTTAGTGATGATTTAGTACTTACAGTACACCTCATCACTAGAGATAATTCATGGGAAATGATTTTTTAGAACTGGCTTCTAAAAGAAGAAGCATCAGAAAATTCACTGATAAACCTGTTCCAAGAGAATTGGTTGATTATTTTATTTCCTGCGCAGAAAACGCTCCCAGCGGATGCAACAGTCAATGTTGGTACTTTGTTGCTGTCGACAATAAGGACCTTATAATCAAACTGGGGGAGGCAACGGCAGAAGCAGCCCGCGATTTTTACGGAAATGGCTATTCCGGAACAACAACCCAATTTCTACATGCTAAGGAAAAGGCAGTAAGCTTTTTTAAAGATGCCCCCCTGGTAATCTTTGTTTTTATGGATAAGACAAAATTTTATGATGAAAAAGCTGTGGAAGCCTTTTATGAAAAAGGCTATGATTACCGCGGGATGATTGACAAGCTTGGGTATTTTGATGTACTGTCCGTTGGAGCAGCAATCCAGAATCTGTTGCTGGCTGTTACCGAAAAAGGATATGGAGCTTGTTGGATGAATGACCCGGTAATTGCAGAGGATAAAATAAAGGAACTTCTGGAGGTAAGGGAAGACTTGCGGCTGATAAGTATAATTCCCGTTGGGGAGCCTAAATATGTCCCTGCGCCAAAAGTTCTAAAGGAACGTAGTAGTATACTTGAATTTAAATAAATGCACATGGGAGAATACATAACCATTGAATGCGATTTATATGGAAATAAGCCCTGTCTTAAAAACGCAGGGCTTATTTCTTACATTCTAAATATTATTTAGTTTCGCAGATATACTGGTTCAAAAGTGATTCCAGCATTTCCTGACGTCCTGATTTATTCTGAATCTTAACGTTAAGTGCATGTTGTTCTAATTCCTTAAATCCAACCTTACCGTCAATGATATCCTTACCAATTCCTGTTTTGTAGCTTGAATATCTGTCAGCTATAAAGGCTTCAAACTTACCTTCTGAAAGCATCTTGTCAGCTATGATAAGTCCTCTTGCAAAGGTATCCATACCTGCAATGTGTCCATAGAACAAGTCAACTGGTTCAAAGGAGCCTCTTCTAACTTTTGCGTCAAAGTTCAAACCACCTTTACCCAAGCCGCCAGCCTTTAGAACTTCATACATTGCAAGAGTTGTATCGTAGAGATTAGTTGGGAATTGGTCTGTATCCCATCCAAGCATTACGTCACCCTGGTTAGCATCAATGCTTCCCAGCATATTATTAATTCTTGCAATAGCCAGTTCATGCTGGAAGGTATGTCCAGCTAAAGTTGCATGGTTTGCTTCTATATTTAACTTGAAGTATGGATCTAAGCCGTAAGACTTCAGGAATCCAATAACTGTACCAGCATCAAAGTCATACTGGTGCTTTGTTGGTTCCTTTGGCTTTGGTTCAATCAGGAACTGACCGTCAAAGCCTATTTCCTTAGCATAATTAACAGCCATTTGTAGGAATCTGGCCAAGTTGTCTAATTCCAACTTCATGTCTGTATTCAAAAGTGTTTCGTAACCTTCTCTACCACCCCAGAATACATAGTTTTGTCCGCCTAATTCCTTTGTAATTTCCATTGCCTTCTTAACCTGTGCAGCTGCATAAGCAAAGATATCTGCATTTGGTGAAGTTGCAGCACCATGCATGAATCTTGGGTTACCAAAAGCATTAGTTGTTCCCCAGAGAAGCTTAACATCACTGTCTTTCATTCTGTCCTTTATAGCTGCAACTATAACGTCCAGGTTCTTATTAGTTTCTGCAAGTGTATCTCCTTCGGGAGCAATATCTCTATCATGGAAGCAGAAGAATGGAACTCCTAATTTTTCAGCAAACTCAAAATTTGCTTCAACCTTAAACTTTGCTGCGTCCATAGGTGACATTGTGTTCCAGGGTCTCTCCCATGAACCTGCACCAAACATATCAGCTCCAGCTGCAGCAAAAGTATGCCAGTATGCAACTGCGAACCTTAAGTGTTCCTTCATTGTCTTTCCGCCTATAACCGCATCCGGATTATAGTACTTGAATGCTAATGGATTATCAGATCCACTGCCTTCATACTTAATTTTAGAAATTCCACTGAAAATTTCTGACATAATACCCTCCATCCGCGCGCCTCTGCACGCATTTTAATATTTTTTTATTTCGTGTATATATACTCTACAGCCTGTGGCCAAAGAGTTTTTTAATTGGTATAATTGCCGCTCCAAGAGCAGAGGTATCCTCCCCTAACTGGGAAATGAGTATTTCAACCCTTGAGGCCGGATATTTTAAAGCCTTAGATAATGCAATGTTCCTAAGGTGTTCAAGAATAGCCTCCGGTAACTTGGCAAGTTCTTTACCAAGCACTATTCTGGAAGGGTTTATTGTATTGATGAGATTGGCCAATGCAAGTCCGAGGTATCCGGCTGCTTCAACAAGAATGACTCTTGCCGATTCGTTTCCCGCATCTACGGCACTAATAATGTCATCAATGGAATCTAATGTATTAATATCCCCAGTCTCCGGGAAATCAGTTATCAATCCTTGTCTCACAAGCCTTTGGGCTTTCTCGACCATTGACCTGGTTGAAACCAGTGTTTCAAGACAGCCATAATTACCGCAGGCACACTTGGGTCCATTGTGATCAACTGTAATATGGCCGACCTCACCGGCACTTCCACTGCAGCCCCTGTAGATATTGCCTCCTGCAAATATGCTTGAACCAATACCCGACTTCATATTTATACATACGAAATCCTTCAGTTCTGTACAGCATCCTATCCAGTTTTCACATATGGCCGAACACATTGCTTCGTTATCAACATATATAGGGAATTCTCCAATGCCTGACAGCATACTCTTCAGATCAATCCGTTCCCACCCCAGATTTGGAGCATATATAATCTCATAAGTAATATTGTCCACCATTCCGGGAACCGATACTCCAACTCCCAGCAGTCTATTCTCATTAATATGATTCTCCTTTATAATCCGGTGGACCTTTTCCTCAATAAGCTTTGTTACTTCTGAAACAGACTGTATAAATCCGCTTGAGATTTTATCCCTATATTCCACATTCCCGGTAATATCCATGAGTATAAATCGGATATAATCTACATCAATATCTACCCCTATAGAGTAATAACTTTTTGGGTTCAATTCATAAAGCTTAGGCCTTCTTCCACCCTTTGAAACTCCTACACCAGCTTCCCGAATATAACTTTTTTCCAAAAGGTTTGATACTATAATTCCACATGCAGTCGGAGACAGCCCTGTAAGCTGAGCAAGATCAGCTTTTGATATCTGTTTATTGGTTCTTATTAATTCCAATAGGGAAGTTTCATTAAATTGCTTCAAGAACTTGTTGTTCCCTGTCTTGCCCGGTCTCACCTTCCTGCCCACCTTCCCCACATTTTATATTTATCTGCTACTTTGTAAAAAAGCATACAATATTTATTTGAGTATGTTATTTAATTGTGTAAAATCGTCCTTCAAAGATTTATAAAGCTTGGTGTACAACTTATAGAACTCATCGTATTTATTTATGTTTTCCTCTATAGGTGCCAGTGTATCCTTAACCTGTATAATTGCTTCGCAGGCTTCAGGAACACTCTTGTATATTCCGGCACCCACTCCGGCCAATATCGCAACTCCGAGAGCTCCGCCTTCATCAGACTTGATTCTGTTGATATTTGTTCCGAATATATCTGCCTGCATTTGTCTCCAGATATCACTCTTTCCGCCGCCGCCTGATGCTCTGACCTCAGATACAGTTACACCCATACCTTTAATAATTTCCAAACAGTCTCTTAGGCTGTAAGTCACACCTTCCATTATTGAACGAACAAAATGAGGCTTTGTGTGTATAGCTGATAAACCAAAGAATACCCCTCTTGCATTTGGGTCAAGGTGAGGTGTTCTTTCACCCATCAGATATGGCAGGTAGATAAGTCCGTCACTGCAGGGCTTGATTGTTGCAGCCTCAGCATCAAGCAGTTTATAAACATATATATCAGTTAATTTTGAAGTAGCAATTTCATCTGTACAGAAATTATCTCTGAACCAGCTCAGAGAAAGACCTGCCCCCTGCGTAACACCCATTATATGATAGGTGTTGGGTACTGCATGACAGAATGTATGAACTCTTCCCAGAGGGTCGATAGTCACTTTGTCTGTATAAGCAAAAACTACCCCTGAAGTTCCTATTGTAGATGATACTACTCCTGGCTTAACAATACCGTTACCTACAGCTCCGGCAGCCTGGTCCCCAGCTCCTCCTACAACAATTGTTCCTTCATTTAGGCCGGTTACTGCAGCCGCAGAAGCGGTAACTTTACCTGTCACTTCCTGAGATTCATACATTTTACCAAGCATTGAAGTGGACAATCCCAGCTTGGTTACTACCTCGTCACTCCATTTTCTTTCTGCTATATTCATAAACTGCATACCGCTGGCATCAGATACCTCTGTTGCATATTCACCGGTCAATCTGAATCGGATATAGTCCTTCGGTAGCAGTATTTTTGCAATTTTTTCGAATATGTGAGGTTCATTATTTTTTACCCACATAACCTTTGATGCAGTAAACCCTGTAAGTGCCGGATTAGCTGTAATCTCAATCAATCTTTCCTTACCGATAATCTCTGTAATCTGGTCACATTCAGCAGTACTTCTCTGATCGCACCAGATAATAGCATTCCTGAGTACCTTGCCATCTTTATCAAGAAGTACGGCTCCATGCATCTGACCAGATATTCCTATACCTTTTATTTCTCGCTTATCAACACCACTTTTTGATAAAACATTATTTATACTTTCACATGTGCCCCTCCACCACTCTTCTGGATCTTGCTCTGCCCATCCGAGATTTGGCTGATAAAGTGGGTACTCCACGGTGGAACTTGCTACAGGTTTTCCGCTTTCATCAAACAATACGGTTTTTACACCTGATGTTCCAAGATCAATACCAATTAGAAAAGACAATGTATAGTCCCCCTTCCAAAGTTTACTTTATAATATTATATTATAAAGTATATCAATTTTTCCTTGTTTCATCAATAAAATTCTTGAAACAGAGGCAAAGTTTTTATTTTGACTTTATTAAGGCTGTACTTTTCTTTAATACAAAGTTCAAAATTTCCTGGCAATAAAAAACACGCATGCTCAATAAGCCATACGTGTTTAGAATTTCCATTCCTGCTGTTAAAAATTCATTATTTTCAACTGAAATTATATTTACATGTAATAATCTGACTAAATTTCATATAAAAATACATTGATTTGTGAGTTGTTTCTAAATTAATTAATACAGTACAATCTCAAGCCTGTCAAAATTTATTGCTTCACCAAAATGATCACTGTTAAAACTGGTTTTTCTATATATACCAAACTCAGTAGTATTTTTCTTCAGCCATAAGGGGACCTCAATGTCCAACTGTTTACAAATAGAAATAAGACATTCCTCCAATTGATCATGGAAGCTGTCACTATCATTTTCCGGTGTGGCCCAGGCTTCCTTTAATAACTTTCCGTTTTTAATTAGTCTGCCATATAGTTTCAAAATATTGATCCCCTTAACAATAATAATTTGTACTGGTATACAACGATACACTTATTATATACCATTTTATTAAATAATTGTAGCAAAAATCAGTCAGACTTGATTACATATAACAGTATATGGTCAACAGCTAAATATATTACTCATATTTATCTCATATTTATGATAGATCATCATTTATGATTCTCTACTCTTCATAAGCTTATGCTCCACAGAGTCCACCAGGGCTCTCCAGCTGGCTTCAATAATGTCGGTTGAAACACCAACCGTTGTCCATACATCCTTTCCATCGGTTGTCTCAATTAAAACTCTAACCTTGGAAGCTGTTGCAAAGTTGGAATCCAACACCCTTACCTTATAGTCAGTAAGTTTTATTTCAGCTATCTCCGGATAGAAACGTTCCAACGCTTTTCGCAGGGCTTTGTCAAGTGCATTGACCGGACCATCACCCTCTGCTGCTGTTATCTCAGTTTGCCCGTCAACCAGTATTTTTATCATTGCAGATGAATTTACACTGTTTATGGTGGGTTCATTTACGATAACCTTGAATTCTTTCAGCTCAAAAAATGGCTTGTATTTCCCCAGCATCTTTCGGATTACAAGTTCAAAAGAACTTTCTGCCCCTTCATATTGGTACCCTTCATACTCCAGTTCCTTAAGCCGTTCAATAATCTTTTTAGTTTCCGGAGAATCCTTGGTTATTGTGGCATCCACCATATTTATCATACTCATCACAGCACTTCTTCCTGCAACCTCGGACATAAGTATATTTCTCTGGTTTCCAACCACCTCCGGATCAAATATCTCATAGGCATAAGTATTCTTATTTACAGCATCAGCATGCATGCCAGCTTTGTGGGCAAAAGCACAGCTTCCTACAAAGGGGGCTCTTTCATCGTGAATTATATTAGCCACTTCACTGACATACCTTGCTGTTGAAGTAAGCATCCCCATGTTTTCAGCAGGAATACAGTTGTAATTCATCAACAGCTGCAGATTGGGAATTATTGTACACAGATTGGCATTACCACATCTTTCCCCAAAACCGTTCATTGTTCCCTGAATCTGTACAGCTCCAGCCTCAACAGCCGCTATAGAGCCTGCAACCGCCATTCCGTTATCGTTATGGCAGTGGATTCCTATTGCGCAATCCACCTCTTTGCCAACAATACCTGTTATTCTTGCAATATGCGATGGGAAGCTTGCGCCCTTTGTATCGCAAAGGCATATAGTATCTGCTCCTGCCCTGCAGGCCACTCTCAAAGTCTCCATTGCATAGTCAGGATTGGCATTATATCCGTCAAAGAAATGTTCGGCGTCAAAAACCACAGTTTTACCATGTTCTTTGAGATATTTTATTGTATCGTAAATCATATTAAGATTTTCTTCCAATGTAGTTTTTAAAATATCGGTAACCTGGAAGTCCCATGACTTGCCAAATACAGCAATTGCCTCAGTGCCCGCTTTTAAAAGTGATTTTAAGTTAGTATCCTCTTCAACTTTTATATTAGCTCTTCTGGTTGCTCCAAAAGCTATTATTTTCGATGTACTCAGCTTTAATTTAAGCACTCTCTCAAAAAACTCCAGATCCTTGGGATTTGAGCCTGGATTTCCCGCCTCAATATAATCTATCCCCAATTTATCCAGTTTTTTTACTATCTTAAGCTTATCCTCCACCGTAAAGGATATTCCCAATGCCTGAGCTCCGTCTCTAAGGGTTGAATCGTACATAATAAGCTTGTTTGACATATCTTTCTCTCCTTTCAATATGGTTAATTCCGATCTTTTGCCACAGCATCAAACCTCTGTATTTAACCGGCCATCAGTACAAGGCTCAAAGTTGTTTCTAAATTCAGCCGTAACAGGATTCACGCTGAATAAGTTAAAATTTCCCGAATTAAAAAAGCAGCCCTTTTAGGGGCTGCTTTAACTTAAAGCGCCCCTAATTGTTAATTATTGCTGCTTCTCCAACTTCACTGATAGATCTGTTTATTGCACTGACATACGCCTTAACACTGGCCTCTATAATGTCGGTGCTGACTCCCTTACCCATGTAAACGGAACCCCCTGGGGTAGATATCTTAACTGTCACCTCACCAAGAGCATCTTTTCCTTCGGTTACAGCATTTATACTGTAATGCACCAACTCAGCATTTATTCCAGTTGCACGTTCAATAGCATTAAAGGCAGCATCCACAGGACCATCCCCTGTAGCAGCTTCAGTTATTACTTCATTTTCCCTTCTTATGCTGACAGTTGAAGTTGATATCATTTTATTTCCGCTGTTAATCTGGAAGCTTTCTAATACAAAAATTTCCGGCACAGCAATGTTTTCGTCCACTAATGCTTCAATATCCTTATCAGTTACAACCTTCTTTTTATCTGCCAAATCCTTAAACTTCTCAAAAGCCACCTTAATCTCTTCAGGAGTTAAGATATATCCCATTTCCTTCAAACGATCCTCAAAGGCATGACGTCCTGAAAGCTTTCCCAGGACCATCCTGTTTTTGCCTACACCAACAGATTCCGGAGTCATTATCTCATATGTAGATTTTTCTGAAAGAACTCCATGCTGATGTATGCCTGACTCATGTGCAAAGGCGTTGGCCCCTACAATAGCTTTATTTGGCTGTACGTTCACACCAGTAAGACTTGAAACCAGTTTGCTGGTTCTGTAAATTTGAGTGGTATCAATTTTATGTGTAATATTGTAATAGTCTTTTCTTGTATTTATACCCATAATAATTTCTTCAACGGCAGCATTTCCGGCTCTTTCTCCAAGACCGTTAACGGTGCATTCCACCTGTACAGCTCCGTTTTCAATTGCTGCAAGAGAATTTGCAACAGCCAGACCTAAATCATTATGGCAGTGTACACTTATTTCCGCCTTATCAATGTTGGGAACATTATTACGCAATGTACGAATCAGTCTTCCAAACTCTACGGGAGTGGTGTAGCCCACTGTGTCGGGTATATTTACTACTGTAGCTCCGGCAGCTATAACAGCCTCAATAATTCTGATAAGAAATTCTTCACGGGTTCTGCTGGCATCTTCCGCTGAAAATTCTACGTCGGAGCAATAGCTTTTGGCTCTTTTAACCATGGCAACAGCACGTTCTAAAACTTCTTCCTCTGTCATCTTAAGCTTATACTTCATGTGTATGTCTGATGTTGCAATGAATGTATGGATTCTGGGACTTTCAGCATACTGTACCGCTTCCCATGCTCTGTCTATATCTTTCTCAGTAGCACGGCTGAGACTGGCAATGGAAACACCTTTAAGATTTTTCGAAAGTGCTTTTATCGCTTCAAAATCACCCTGAGAAGCTATTGCAAAACCTCCCTCAATGACGTCGACTCCCAAACGTACAAGTTGTTTTGCAATTTCCATTTTCTCCTGAAGGTTCAGATTGACCCCCGGTGTCTGTTCTCCGTCTCTAAGTGTAGTATCAAATATCTTAATCCTTCTCTCCATATAACCGACCTCCATTCTAACATTCATAAATGCCTAAATTAATAATATTTTTATTAGTTTCGGACAGCTGTAATACAACTAATCTTATATAGTAATAATTTATATAATAAAATTTGTGGTTCACCGATATATACCTATGTCAATATGGGTAAACGAAATAAAAACTTTGCCCAGCCTTCAGGCCGTCAAAGTTTTTATTTCTAACTGTGCGGCCACATTGCCATAAGTTATATCCGGATACCAAGAATAATACTTCAATTTTCCAGTTTTATTGATTCTGACAACTGTCCGGAATAACAAAAATATGATGGAAATTCCACCTCTGTTTATCTAATTATTTTTTCAGCCAGCTCATCATCTTTCTGAGTTCTGCACCAACTTTTTCCACCTGGTGTTCTGCTTCGTTTCTTCTCATTGCAAGGAAGTTTGCTCTGCCTCCAGCGTTGTTTTCTGCAATCCAGTTAGCGGCAAACTTACCGTCCTGTATTTCCTTAAGTATCTTCTTCATTTCTTTTCTTGTTTCTTCAGTGATTATTCTCTTACCGGTAACATAATCACCATACTCTGCTGTATCACTGATTGAATATCTCATTTCTGCAAAACCGCCCTGATTTATGAGATCAACTATCAGTTTCATCTCATGTACACATTCAAAGTATGCAATTTCAGGCTGATAACCTGCATTTACCAGTGTTTCAAAACCTGCCTTCATTAATTCGGTAACACCACCGCAAAGAACAGCCTGTTCTCCGAATAAATCAGTTTCAGTTTCTTCCCTGAAGGTGGTTTCAAGTATTCCAGCCCTTCCTGCTCCAATACCGGCAGCATAAGCAAGGGCATAATCCTTAGCCTTACCAGAAGCGTCCTGAGCTATAGCTATCAATGCAGGAACTCCTTTTCCCTCTTTGTACTGACTTCTTACAGTATGTCCGGGTCCTTTTGGAGCAACCATTATTACATCTACATCTGCTGGTGGTATAATCTGATTGAAATTGATATTAAAACCATGTGCAAACATAATTATGTTACCTGCTTCAAGGTTAGGCGCAATACTCTCATAATACATTGCCTTCTGCTTTTCATCAGGAATAAGAATCATTATAATATCAGCCATTTTTGCAGCAACCGCTGTATCATAAACCTTCAACCCATCAGCCTCAACCTGACTTCTTCTTGAGGAGTTTGGGGTTAATCCCACTATTACATTAACACCGCTGTCCTTAAGATTTTGAGCATGTGCATGCCCCTGACTTCCATATCCTATTACTGCTACTGTTTTTCCCTCCAGCAGCTTCAGATTACAATCACTATCATAGTACATCTTTGCCATTTAAACTTACCTCCTAGATTTTATTTACATCTGTTTATTACTTGTACTTAAATATTAGTACTTAATATTAAACCTCTATACCGTAGATTTACTTTCAGCTGAATTTGATATGTAACGGCATATTGAGGAGTCTGACTATTCTTCGGTGTTTGAAGCTTTTATATACTTATTTCCTCTCTCGATTGCAATAGTACCTGTACGTACTATTTCCTTTATTCCGAATTGTCTGAGCATATCCTCCAGAGCTTCAACCTTTTCGGAAGATCCTGAAATTTCTACTGTTAATGTGCTTTTCGACACATCAACTATCTTTGCTCTGAATATTTCAACTATTTGGATTATCTCCGATCTGGAAGCAGCTGTGGCATTAACTTTGATTAAAGCCAGTTCTCTGCTGACCGAATCAGACTTATCCAGTTCTTTTATTTTTATTACATCAATAAGCTTATTTAACTGCTTACTTACCTGTTCAACAGTATATTCATCACCGTTTACCACAATGGTCATTCTGGAAACTTCGGGGTTTTCTGTTACTCCAACTGCAAGGCTGTCTATGTTGAAGCCTCTTCTGCTGAATAAACCCGCCACCCTGGACAAAACACCCGAACGGTTTTCAACCAACACTGATAATGTATGCTTTGTCATTTTTATCCCTCCTTCATTCAAGCTGCTATCACACTAATCTCATCACCGCAGATAACTACTGCCAGACTCATATGGTCGACTCTTCTGGATCAATAACACACTCCAACAGATATGTATCGTCATCTGCCAAAAATCTATCCAGAGCCGCACTGATCTGTGAATGTGTTGTTACCCTTTCGGCTCTGAAACCGTAAGCTTCGGCAAGCTTCACAAAATCCGGATTGTTATCCATGAAAACCTGTGAATACCTCTTGTTATATCTGGTTTTCTGAATTTCACGGACCATACCAAGCCTTGAATTATTTAATATTAGTATCTTAATTCCTATGCCACACTGCTTAATTGTGCCAAGCTCGGGCATGGACATTTGAAAACTGCCATCCCCTCCCACTACAACTACAGTACTGTCCGGGCTGCCAAGCTTAGCCCCGATTGCCGCCGGTAAGCCATAACCCATTGTTCCAAGGCCTCCGGAGGTAATAAAGGCACCGGGTCGTTTCGCAACGAAGTTATTGGCAGCCCATATCTGATTCTGCCCTACTTCAGTTGCCATAATAGAAGTATCTTTAAGCCTTTCAGAAAGAAAGCTTATTACAAGTTTTGGATTTATGAAGTCCCTGTTTATACACTGTTCACTCTTTAACATTTCCTGCTTGACTCTTTTAACTTCACTAACCCAGTCAAAGGTATCTCCCGGTTGAATTATATTGCAGAGCTCCTCCAGAATAAGTCTGGCATCCCCTACTACAGGTATTGTTGTGCTCACATTTTTTCCTATTTCAGCAGGATCAATATCTATATGAATAATTTTAGCTCTCTCTGCGATTTTTTTTGCTGTTCCCAGGGCTCGGTCCCCTACCCGGGCACCTATCAGAATAAGTAAATCTGTCCTGTTTACTGCGTAATTAGCAGCATAAACTCCATGGGAACCCAACATTCCAAGATTCAGAGGGTGATCTCCCGCAATTGCGCCAATCCCCATTAATGTAGTTACGACTGGTATGCCACACTTTTCTACAAGAGAAGTCATGATATCGGTGGCCTTTGCCGTTATTACTCCTCCGCCGGCACAAATCACTGGTGCTTTGGCCTGGGATATTGCATCAGCAATTTTTCTTATCTGCTGGGGATGCCCCTTATAATTTGGCTTGTAACCTTTTATTTCAACATTCGAAGGATAGATAAAGTCCAGTTCCTGCATTTGTATATCCACCGGTACATCTATAAGCACTGGCCCTGGTCTTCCGGTGGAGGCTATATGAAAAGCTTCTTTAATAATTCTGGGAAGCTCCTGAACATTCTTTACAAGATAATTATGCTTACAAAAAGGTGCGGTGGCTCCAGTAATATCTACCTCCTGGAAAACATCTCTCCCGATGAGTTCCAGTGCTACCTGTCCTGTTATAGCAACCATAGGAATTGAGTCCATATACGCAGTTGCTATTCCTGTTATTAAATTCGTAGCTCCGGGACCTGATGTTGCAACACATACACCGGGTTTGCCGGTTACTCTTGCATAACCACTGGCAGAATGAGCCGCACCCTGCTCATTTCTTGTCAGTACATGTGTTATATTGGAACCCAGAAGAGCATCATAAAATGGACAGATTGCTGCGCCTGGATAACCGAATATAGTTTTTATTCCTTCAAGCTCCAATGCCTTTACCATGGCTTGTGCACCTGTCATTTTCATAACCAGCCCTCCTCTGTAAGTTTATGGGTATAAAAAACCCCTCGACTCTGCAATACGCAGGGACGAGGGATATATCCTCCGTGGTACCACCCTGATTTAATGCATTCCGCAAAAAACTGCAGCAGCATTCTCAGTGAGCAGTCAGACGCGCGTCTGTGCCCGGGCTATATCGTAGCCACCGCTGCTACCTACTATGAAGTAATTTCAGCAGCAGTTCTCCGGAATGAGTTATACATGTATCTACCGTGCCAACTCGCACCACCCGTTGACTCTCTGAACCGAACTCAATACATCTTACTTCCTTCATCGATTAAATATCTAATTTTTCAATACAGCCTTTTTCCGAATGCTAAACTGTCCTCAATAAACTAGAAAATGCTGTAAACTCAAGATTTGAAATTATTATAGCATCTATTCCTCTAACCGTCAACAACTGACAATTAACGTTTTCTGACCACTTTGAAGCAGGATTTTCATGTTTTATATTATTATGCATCGGCTAATCAGAAGTCATAGTATTAACTTACTTTTGAAATATATCATTAAATAAGTTAAATATTAAAATTTTTGTTTATGTAATGTATATACACTAAAATACAATTTTCACACTAATAATTTTGCTATAATTTACCGATATATATTTGGTAATATACCTACATAAGCTTGTTTTCATTAATAATATCAATAGACATTTTTCTAAAAGGAGACTTACGAGGAATGAAGCGAATTATTTCAATTATCATGGTTATTTTTGTAGCAACGGCAAGCATATTACTGGACACTCAAAGTGTATATGCCGCCCAATCTTCAGCCATAGACCCGGGTAATGTTATTATAACCAATAATCTTACAGGGAAGTCCGACATTATATATATATTCGGACTGGAACCGGGTACACTTGTTAAGGTATATGCCTCTCCTACAGGTAATAAAGTACTGGCCTATGGGACAGTATCAAGAGGTAAATCAGATATTAAGCTCACTGTGTCACAAATCGGGCCAGGTGCAGGTAGCTTATACATCTCGGTAATTGAAAAAAATAAAACTGAAAGTGCAAGGACAAAGGTTCCTTTTGATTCCGAGCCAATATCTGCTCCTATTTCACCTAGCTCTGTAACAATTACAAATAATGCACAAAAATCTGATGTTATATATGTTTCAGGCCTTAACCCTAAGGATGTGGTTAAAGTTTACAGCGCAGAAGTAGGCGGAACTCTGTTGGGAAGTAAAACTGTAGGTTCTTCAGCCTTCGATGTTACCATAACAGTAAAACAGCTTGGAAGTAGTGCTGGCTACGTTTATATTACAGTAACCAACAAAGGCTGTCTGGAAAGTGAAAGGGTAAAAGTTCCATATCAGGCTGAACCCCTCTCATCTCCTTTAGACCCAAATAAAATAGTAATAAACAACAATGTTAAAAGTGCTGATACCATTTATATTCCTGGCCTCAGCGGCGGCGATGTAATAAAAGTATATAATGATAACGGCAAAGTACTGGCAAGTAAAACTGTAAGCTCTAACGCCTACGACTTAACAATATCCATTTCCCAGCTTGGAGTTGAACCAGGTGTTGTTTATATTACCGTCACAAGCAAGGATTTAGCTGAAAGTACGCCTGTACTGGTGGAATACGAAGGTGAACTCACCTCCGAAAAGCCTAACCCGTCATTTATCACTGTAACCAACAACTCAGGAAAAGCGGATACGGTTTATGTTAGCGGATTGTCACCGAATGATGTTATAAAAGTATATAATAAGGAAACAAAAGGAAGCCTGCTTGGATCAGCAACTGTTTCCTCAACAGGAAATGAAGCCACTGTATCAATACCTCAGTTAGGCCCTGGTTCAGGTTATGTTTACGTATCTGTAACCAATGCCGGAAGGAATGAAAGCGAAAGAGTTAAAGTTTCATATTCTTCAGAAGGCGTTTCTACAGATATTGATTCCTCTAATATAATTGTTACCAACAATGTAGGCAAAGCCGACACAATATATGTCTCCGGACTCACAGAAGGTGATATTGTTAAAGTATATGATGCAGATTACAATCTGCGTGGTAATGCAACTGTTGCTAAGTCAGCAACCGATGTTACCATATCAATTTCACAACTTGGAACCAGTGCAGGATCGGTTTATGTATCGGTTACAAACCCAGGCAAGCTGGAAGGTACCAGAGTTAAAGTAGATTATGCTGCAGAATCTAAATCCAGCGCTCTGGATCCAAACTCAGTATCCATAACAAACAATGCCGGTGCTCCAGATACCATATATGTTACCGGTTTGACAGAAGGTACCGTTGTCAAGGTATACAATTCACCCACTTCCGGCTCTCTGTTGGGATCTGCAACGGTAGCAACTTCCAGAACCGACGCAACAATAACTGTTTCGCAGCTTGGACCTGCCGGCGGCTCGGTTTATATATCCATTACCCAGCCCGGTGCTCAGGAAAGCGCTAAAGTAAAAGTTAATTTCAGTGCAGAGGGTACTTCAACGGCCCCTAACGTAAATAATATTTCAATTTCAAATAATGTAGGAAAAGCAGATACTGTTTATATTAGCAATCTGCTCCCAGGAGATGTTGTCAGGGTATACAACGCAGCTACACAAGGAAAAATCCTTGGTACTGCCACAGTAGCAAGTTCAGCAACTGATGTAACAATAAGCATTGATCAGTTGGGTACAGGAGCAGGCAGTATATATGTATCGGTAACCAGCCCTGGCATGACTGAAAGTACAAGAACTAAAGCAGACTACAAAGCAGAGAGTGTTTACGAAGATGTTAATACTTCAAATATAACGGTCATAAATAACGCCGGAAAACCTGACATCGTATACTTTACAGGATTATCTGCAGGCGATGTGGTAAAAGTATATGATTCATTGAAGGGAGGTACTCTCCTTGGCTCAGCTACGGTAGCACCCGACTCAACCGATGTTACTGTAAGTATTAAGCAGCTGGGCAAGACAGCTGGATCTATATTTGTAACGATATCAAGTACTGACAAATCTGAAAGTGAGAGAATAGAAGTTACCTATGAAGCTGAAGAAGTATCACCGGATTTAAGTCCATCGCAGATAGTTGTTACAAACAATATAGTGGGTACTTCGGATACAATTTATGTTTCAGGCTTGAATCCTGACGATGTAATCAGAGCCTACAATGCTCAGGGTGTACTTCTGGGAAGTGCCACTGCTTCTTCAACTGATGCTACAATAACCGTTAAACAGCTCGGAACTGCTGAAGGTTCTGTATATGTATCAGTTACAAACCCAGGTAAACTGGAAAGCAATAAAACCAAAGCTGATTACAGTGCTGAAGGAAAGTCAGATGCTCCTGATCCATCAAATATCACAATAAATAACAACTCTGGTGCTCCAGATACTGTTAAAGTAACAGGTCTAACAGCAGGAGATGTTGTAAAGGTATATTCCTCTGAAACAGGCGGAAGACAGCTTGGTTCTGCGACAGTAGCAACCTTCAGCTCTGAAGCCACAGTAACAATAGACCAGCTCGGTACTACAGCCGGTAGAGTATATATTACAGTTACTGGTGTAAACAAATCTGAAAGTGCAAGAGTTGCCGCTGACTATGATGCTGAACCCGTTTCAGGTAAACTGGACAGTGCAAGAATTACAGTTACCAACAATGCTGGTATAGCAGATACAGTAAGAGTTACAGGTTTAACACCCGGTGATGTGGTAAAGGTTTATTCCTCATCAGTAGGCGGAAACCTGTTAGGTTCAGCTACAGTACCGGCCTCCAGCACCGAAGTAACTGTAGAGATAGGACAGTTGGGCACTACCGCAGGCAAGATATATGTAGCTATAACCAGTACAAATAAAGCTGAAGGTGAAAGAACGGAAGTTGAATACAGTGCAGAAGAAGTATCAGCTCAACCTGATCCTTCCAAAGTATTAATTGAAAATAATTATGGTATTGCCAGCACCATAACAGTGGGCGGTTTAAAGGATAATGATGTAGTAAGTGTATATAATGCAGAAGTTGGTGGAACCCTGCTGGGCAAAGGAACTGTAGCCACATACAATTCCGAAGTCACTATCCCGGTTTCACAACTGAATGATAACGGAGGAGATGTTTATATCACAGTAACCACTCCAGGAAAGTTAGAAAGTGCAAGAGTGAAGATTACATATGGACAAAAGGCTTCTTCAACTCCTCCAAGTGTATCAAATGTGGAAATTAGTAATAATGTTGGATTTGCAGATACTATAACCGTTTTCGGTATGGAACCTAATACGGTAATTAAAGTATATTCCCAGCCTACAGGCGGTATTCCGATGGGCACTGCTACAGTACCGGCAGACAAGACTGAAGCAACAGTTTCAATATCTCAGCTGGGAGCAGACGAAGGAACTGTATATATTTCAGTAACAACAAAAGGTAAAACTGAGAGCAGTAGAACAGCTGTTCCATACCCCAAAGAAGGTGTATCCAATCCTCTTGCTCCTGGAAACGTAAAGGTGGTTAATAATTCGGGCAAGTCGGACGTAATAATAGTTACAGGACTTTTGGAAAATGACACTGTTAAGGTGTACAATGCTGCAACAGGCGGAACAAGACAAGCAATGGCAGTTGCCGATAAAAATACTCTAACGGCTACCCTCTATGTATCACAGCTTGGCGTTGAATCGGGTAAGATATATGTAACAGTAACCAACTACGGTAAGAGTGAAAGCGCCAGAACAGAAGTGGAATTTGCAGCCGAATCGGTAGCTCCATTGGAATCCAATATCTTCATTGTAAATAATGCCGGTATAGCTGATACCATTACTGTGAAGGGATTAAATGAAAACGATATAGTAAAAGTATATGACTCAGCATCTAACGGAAATCTCATAGGTACTGCAACCGTTCCTGTGGGAAGCAATATGGTAATTATCTCGGTTCCACAGCTTACTGTAACAGCCGGAAAAGTATATGTTTCAGTAACAAATTACGGAAGAGCCGAAAGCAGCCTGACAAAAGCTGAGTATATTTCCGAAACAAGTTCTATAGCACCATATATCGGAGATATTTACATAGTTAACAACGTAGATATTAATGATACTATTACCGTATATAATCTACAGCCAGGCGATGTAGTAAAAGTATATGACAGTGCAACAGGTGGAAATCTCCTGGGTTATGCATCTGTTGCCAATAACAAGACCGAAGCTACTGTATCTGTTGAAGATCTTGGCTCCTCTGCCGGAATTGTATACGTTTCGGTTATAACCAAAGGTAAGACCGAAAGTGCCAGAACTGCAGTTAGCTATGTAGCTGAGGGCAGAACCTCTGCACCTTACTCAGGAAATATATACGTAACCAATAATGTTACTATACCTGATACAGTATTGGTTACCGGATTAAATCCTGGAGATAAAGTCAAGGTATACAATTCCCCCGAGGGTGGCGAGCTGCTGGGTTCAGCAACAGTCAGTGAAGGAAGCAGTCAGGTTAAAATAAGTATCAAACAGCTTGGTGAAGAGTCTGGAAGTGTTTATGTATCGGTTACCTCCAGGGGTAAATCCGAAAGTAAGAGAACTGAAGCTGAATATGTTTCAGAACAAACAACAAACGCGCCTTATCCCGGATTTATAAAGGTAATCAATAACCCCTCCGGAACACCTGATACAATAACAGTATCAGAATTACAGCCAGGTGATATTGTCAATGTATACTCAGCCCTGGTTGGCGGCAGTCTTCTTGGATCTGCCCAGGTTGCTTCAGGAGGAAACAGTGCTGTTGTTACTGTTGATCAATTAGGTAAGGACAGCGGTAGTATCTACGTTACCGTGACCTCAGTTGGAAGGTTTGAAAGCAGCCGTACCAAGGTTGATTACAGCGCAGAGTAATTAGATTTTATCATTATAATTAATCAATATAGTTAAAAAGCGTTCCAAACCAGAACAGGTTGGAACGCTTTTATTTTTAACCAATGCAATACTACAACTAATAATACATTAACGCGTACACTATTTTACATTGTATTATATATTGTTGTTATATTTAATATATTAAGTTTTAGCAATTTTAGTTGGCCTGTCAATTACATCTTCAAAAGCTCTATAAACTGGTCCTCACTTATATAGTTGGATTCTCTGTAGAGAGTCCCCTGTTTGTAGAATCTGAGATAGGGTACATTATAATTTCTCAGTTCATTTTCCTTAAAGCTTCTGAAATCATCAAAGTAGTCAGTTTTATTGTATTCCAGCTCATATATATCAATGTCTTCTTCAACATCAATCCGATAAATCCAGCTTTTCATGTGCTGCCATTGGGGACACCAATCCTGTGTTAATATGATTATCACCCTGTTACTGGAATTGATGATGTCAGCTTCAAATTCCCCGTTTGATATTGCATGCATAGCCTGTTCCCGCTGTATTAACCTTCTATTTATCATCTGAATACCACCCTAATTTTTTTTATAAATTCATATTTATAACTTTAATTTTATTGATTTAATTTTTATTGTTATTGTTCTCCGGTATTACAGAGATACTCGCACAATACATAAAATACCCATACATTAAATCAGATATTCTTATTTCTAAGTTCTGTAAAAAACTTTTTCAGTATATCTGAACACTCTTCATGAAGAAGACCCAAAACTACATCAACCCTATGATTAAACTGCGGGACTCTGAACAAATCTACTACCGACCCTGCAGCCCCGGCCCGATTATCCATTGCTCCAATATAGAGAGTTCTTATCCTTGACTGGATAATTGCTCCGGCACACATAGGACAGGGCTCAAGGGTAACGTACATGTCACAGCCATCAAGTTTCCATGTTCCCAGCTTTTTTGCAGCTCTTTTTATGGCCTCAATTTCAGCATGTGAAGTAATGTCAAGCTTTTCTTCCCTACGGTTATGCCCCCGGGCTATTATTTTTCCATCTTTAACTATTACTGCCCCGACAGCTGCTTCTCCTTTTATAAAGGCCAGTTCAGCTTGTCTTATGGCTTTAAGCATTATTTCTTCGTTTCTGGTATACATAACATTGAAACCTCGCCTAATTGTTACTCATATGCTAATACATCTGAAATATAAACTCAACATTACAATAAACGGTTCTGCTGAACTATATATATCTCTCTAAAAAGCTTTCCAGCTCCTCAAGTTTAATTTTTTCCTTTAGGGTTTTATCTCTGGAAACTACCTCTATCTCACCCTGCTCCAGATTTCTGCTGCTGACAATCAGTCTCAGTGGTACACCCAGAAGGTCTGCATCTGCAAATTGAATCCCTGCCTGTACATCTCTGTCATCCATAATAACCTCATACTTCTTGGATAACCTATCATACAGGTCAAAGGCAGTCTTTCTTACCTCATCATTTTTCTTGTTAATAATACAAACGTGTATCTGCCATGGTGCTACACTCTTTGGCCAAATTGGACCGTATTCATCATGGTTGGCTTCAATAATACAGGCTAAAAGTCTACCTACTCCTATTCCGTAACAGCCCATAATGGGATATTTCTGCTTACCATCCTTGTCGGTGTAGGTCATATTCATGCTTTCTGTGTATTTTGTACCCAACTGGAATATGTTGCCTACTTCTATTCCGCGTCTTACACTAAGCCTTCCTCCACATTTGGTACAGGTATCTCCATCGTTAACCTTAGCGACATCTACAAATTCGGCAGGCTTAATATCACGGTCTATGCTGATACCCCTGATATGGTAATCCGCCTTGTTGGCTCCTGTCACCATATTGTACTCACCCCTAAGGGACTCATCAAAAAGAATGGTATTATTCCTGTCATCTATCCCCTGAGCACCAATAAAACCGAAGCATATACCGCTGTTATCATCCTCCCTTTCATCATAGGGGAATACATTGGCTTTTATCACTCTTTTAAGCTTTGCCTCATTTACCTGTAAATCTCCCCGTATAAATACTATTAATGGTTTTTTGCTGTTTTCCACTGAAAATACAGCTGCTTTTATAAGCTTTGACGCATCTACCTTAAGGTACTGACATACCTCCTCTATACTTTTCATACCGGGTGTATAGACTTCTTCTATTTGCTGAAGCTCTTCACTGTCTGAACAGTCACTGGAATCCCCATCACTTCCACGGCTAATTTTGGAAACAGCTACCTCCATATTAGCTTTATAATCACAGCTGTCACAGACAACGATGGAATCCTCTCCTGAATCCACCAAAAGCATATATTCATGAGCAACCTTTCCTCCCATCATTCCTGTGTCAGAAGCTACTGATACCACCTGAGGAAGCCCCACTCTCTCAAATATCCTATGATAGGAGTCAAATACCCTTTTATAGTAAAGCTCAAGATCTTCCTGGGTGGTGTGGAAGGAATAGGCATCCTTCATAGTAAATTCCCTGACACGAATCAATCCACCTCTGGATCTGGGCTCGTCACGGAACTTTGTTTGAATCTGATATATCATAAACGGGTATTTGGTATAAGACATTGCCTCACTTCTGGCCAGGTGCACTGCAGCCTCCTCATGGGTCATCCCCAGAACCATATCACGCCCCGCTCTATCCTTCATTCTCATAAGTTCACTTCCAACACTTTCAAACCTACCGGACTCCTGCCACAAATCAGCCGGTAAAACAACAGGGAACAGTACTTCCTGCCCTTCTATTCTGTCCATTTCCTCCCTGATTATATTTTCAATTTTCATAGCTATTCTTTTTGCGGGCATAAGCATTGAATATATTCCATTTGCCACCTGCCGTACATACCCGCCTCTCAACAGGTAAATGTGGCTTATTAAACTTGCCTCACCGGGTTTTTCTTTCAGTCTCTCACCTAAAAGCTGACTTATTAACATTATCCATCCATTCCTTTCTGTATATTAGCTGAATATAAACTAAAAAAGCCGCTGTACAATGAGCTGTACAACGACCCTTATTAACTGTTCAAGCGCTTTGCACGGCCCAGACTCAATTTCTTTTTTAAACCAAGAATTGACATCGTGATTAAGCACTTGCACCTTAAGAGGTTTTAGACCTCCTGTATATCAAGGTGCAAATGCTTAATTGGGCACGGGTAGCTATTTGATATTAAATTTCTGTTTAAGTCCTTTATAAATAAATCTGATACTGTGTTTAAAACCATGGTTTCCTCTGAAATTCCTGAATTTCCTGTTTGAATATTTTATTAAATATAATAATTACAGACTTTTTTCCTAAGCTATAATTTTATACCAGTTTACCACTGGTATAAAATTATAGCAAGTATAAATTTAGTTTTAGCAAAAATATGTTTATCATGATCCTTTTAGCTGGTTTCTTTTGCTTACTACAAGAGTTACCGATACTATTGCTATGGCAAATCCAAGCTCTATAAGCATATAATAAACTATTTGACTTAAATTGCTCCAGTTGAATACCGTCAAATTACTTATGGCCTTGTTAGCTTTAATATACCAGTAGGTTGGTAAAATCTTTGCTATAGCAAGAACATTTTCACCAAGTAATTCCTGAGGTACAAATACGCCGGTCAGGAAACACATTCCAAGAGACAGAACATTGGAAATACCTGTTTGTGCATTTCTGCTTTTTATAAGTATCCCTACCAGGAAGCTGATGCTGAGAATGGTTATAGTCAGAACCAGGGTGTTTATTACGAAATATAAAGAATTCAGCCTGAAAAAATCATTTCTGTACAGAGCAGCGCTCAATACAATCAGTATTGCCCAGCAAGCCAACGAATAGGTTACGTTACCAAGCAGAAGCTGCATATTATAAGAGGTATTACTTACAGGAGAACACAGATTTCGTCTCTTCAGCTTTATGTCATTGAATACCATCATAATGGAACTTACACCAAGGACGATAATATTGATCAATACATAAGGAGAAAAGTTGTAATAAAATTCTATTGAAGTGGTTTTTTCAACTTTTCCTTTTGAGTTCTTTAACAACTTCACATCAGTTTCAACTTCCAGATCCTTTTTTAAATTTTTCACCAGTTCTTCCTGTGATATGTTTTTTAGGTTTTTAACATAAAGAGCGGCAGAATTCAGATATTTGTTTATAAGTATATCTGTATAAATACCGCTTACAGTACCTGAAATCATCGTTTTGTCTATAGCTACCGGTTTTCCTGACATAAACTCATTGGTAAATCCGGCAGGTATTTTTGCAATATACTCAACCTCTCTGAAAAACAGAGCGTCCTGTAAAGCCTCAGTATTATTGTCAAGTTCTACAAAAACCGAATGGTCAGCCAGATAATCCTTAAGTCCCTGAGTTAATACAGTATCACTGTCTTCATTTATAAAAGCGACCTTTGCTTTAGATTGAGTGAAAGTTTCAATACTATTATCATTGCCCAAATAAGTGAAAAGAATGGCCAGGGATAGAAACACTACTACATATATTGATAACTGTAAGCTTTGCTTTTTAATTATTTTAAAATATGTTTTAAATATAATCATATCTCTGCCTCCTCATTACAAAATAGGTTACAAGGCAGAACAAGACAGTAAACCCGCTCAGCATACCTATGTTGATCAAAAATCTTGTATATGTGTCATAATAATATAAAGCATAAAATGCATCAGTTATCAGAGACACAGGATTAATATATGCCAGAATGGGAATATTCTTTTGAATAATGTACTTCATCTTATCAAACATCATTCCTGACAGAAAGCAAGCCGTCATGGTTGAAACAATCAGGATGGCAGTTTTTACTCCCTCACTTTTTTTATTTACTACACTGATAAAGGCTCCAAAGCTTATTCCGCATGCGCATCCCACAATACAAGTCAATAATACTAACGCCGTTTGATTACCGAAATCTATTTTTAATACAAAAATTATATAGCACATCAAAAAGGCAACTTCAATTAAAGAAATTAACAGACTGGCCAGTACTCCCGCAGTCAGAACCTTTAGTTTATGAACTGGAGCAACATTAAGTCGGGCAGCTCTTTTAGATAAATTAGCCTGAGTATTGGTTATCTCTTTTTGCCCAAAGCACCCAAAATAAAAACAGGTCATAGCTATTAAGGTATAAAAATAATTTACTGTAATATCAGGCTTATCCTTTGTTCCAATCTGAACCTCTCTTGTAAATTCCGTATTTCTTTGCAGATCATCTGTCAGTCCATTCTGTAATGCTGTAGGATTCTGATCCAAAATGTTGTAAACAGTACTTTCTGTTTGGCTGTATTGATCGAAAATTTCTTTTAAAATTGTCTGATCAAACCCGGACTCTTTTACACTAAGACTAATGGGGTTACCATAGGTTACATATCCCACAATCTCGTTGTTAGCAAGCATTTTTTCGGCTTCCTCTTGGGATACCACCTTTGCGATAAAGAGCTGTTCACTACTGTTATCACCAGCAAGCCCTTCGGAATGCTGCTCAATAAAATCCCTGAACTCCTTACTCTTTTGGTACTGTTCGTTGTCTACCACTGCTATATTTACAACATTAAAATTCTCCGATTCAGTAAGATTGGAAAAGGCCATATAAAAAAAAGTAGCCAGGATCAATGGAAATATTAATGTCCAGAATATTAACGGCTTATCCCGTACTATACATTTCAATCTGTTACAAAAAATATATAAAAACATTATTCTTCCCCCTTATTAGTCTCGGAGCTCCTTGCCCGTTATTTCGAGGAAGACATCATTAAGTGTGGGCATCTCAGAGTAAACTCGCCCAAAAGACATATTGTTATCTTTGAAATAATCAAGAAGGTTGGTAAGGTTGTGCTTCCCCTTATTATATTTGATGGTAAGATATCTGTTATTGTAATCCACACTTATATTGTTGGGCAGCTGTTTTATTTCGTCCAGTTTATTATCGTCCAGTCCAAATATCTCAACCGAAATAGTCTCTCCCAGCTTTATCATTGCTTTAAGTTCTTCTTTACTACCCATGGCAATTACTTTGCCCTTATCCATTATCATAATTCTGCTGCACAGCTGTTCAACCTCTTCCATGTAGTGGGAGGTGTATATTATTGTGGCGCCCCCTTCATTGAGCTTTTTTATTCCATCCAGAATATTATTTCTGCTTTGAGGATCAACTGCAACAGTTGGTTCGTCCAGTATTACAAGCTTAGGCTTATGGGCTACACCGCAGGCAATATTTAAACGCCTGAGCAGACCGCCGCTGAGCTTCTTCGGATAAAAGTTTCGGAAATCATTTAATCCTACAAACTCTATGGCTTCTTCAACAAGTTTTTTTCGTTTTACTTTATCATTGACATATAAGCTGCAGAAATAACTTATATTTTCGTATACCGTAAGTTCTTCAAAAACAGCAACATCCTGCATTATAATACCAATATCACGCTTTATATCATAGGCATCAGGAGCCATAGGCTTTCCAAAAAGTCTTATTTCTCCCTTGTCAAAGGTCAAGAGAGAGAGAATACAGTTTATTGCCGTAGTCTTTCCAGAGCCATTTGGTCCAAGCAGTCCAAATATTTCTCCCTCTCTTACATCAAAGGACAGGTGGTCCAGAGCCACCAGGTCTCCGTACCTCTTCACCAAATTTTTTACACTCACAATCATAACCCAAACCTCCATATATGACCTGCATAATATAGCAAAAACACCATGTTATCTAAAAATATATTGCTAACAACATATTGCCGATAACATATTGCAAACAGATAACCTCCGATTCATTTGCCATTGCCGGAACATTCATGTCTTAAGCATTCACCAATTAAACTTACATTAATATTTTACATATTCCGGCTTGTCATACTTAAGTGTCTGGAATCAGGAATGAGTGTGACAAATGTCATTTTATATAACTAAACAATATCCTATAAAAACAAAAGGCTCTCTCAATATATCCGTTTTTTTCGTAAAACTGATGCGCCTGAATTCTTTGAAAGCCTGAATCCAGCTCAAGCTTTTTACAACCTCTGGCCTTTGCAGTTTCATAGGCCTCCAGGAAAAGGTTTGTTCCTATTCCGTTTCCTCTGTAAGCCACATCAATTATCATTTTAATTGAAACTCAAAACCATACTTTTCAAAAACATCTTTAGCTTTATCTCCATACAGAAACTCAGTAAACTCTTTGGCCTGCTCCGGATTTTTGCTTGATTTTATAACCGCGGCAGGATAATAAACGGGTTTATGAGAGTTTTCAGGTGCAGCTGCAGCAACCTTTACCTTATCAGAAATCTTTGCATCAGTTAGATAGACAATACCTGCATCAACATTGCCCGTTTCCACCCATGTTAATACTTCCCTTACATTGTTTCCGTACACAGCCTTTTCCTGTACCTGCTTTAATATATTGAGATTTGATAAAATCTCTTCAGTATACTGACCTACCGGTACTCCCTTTGGTTCACCAAGACCAATTTGCTTCACCTGCTCCAATGTCAGGTCTTTAAAATCAATATTTAAATTTGAATCCTTCGGGACAATCAAAACAACCTTATTTTCCAAAAAATTTTTTCGTGTTTCGGGGATGATCAGCCCTTTTTCCTCCAGTAAATCCATTTGTTTAACAGCTGCTGATATAAATACATCCACATCAGCTCCATTTTCGATTTGCTGTTGAAGTGCTCCCGAGGATCCAAAAGAATAATTCACTTTAATGTTTTCGTTTAACTCCTGGTAAACAGTTTTTATTTCCTCCAGTACATCCTTCAGGCTGGATGCGGCAGCAACAGTTAGCTCAACATTCTTAGTCCCGAACTGAGTATTTCCTGTATTATTAACAGAAGTATGTATCGGAGCCTTCTGTACGCAGCCTGAAAATAAAAATACCAGCAGTAAAATCACTGCAAATAGCCTTATTGATGACTTACCTATATCTTTCATAAATACCTCCTTCCCAATACTGGATTTTCTGCAAATATACAAATTGTCTTACACCAGATCCCTGTTTAATTAACTCCAAATGTTTTCTCAGAGAAATAAAAAAAGATGAGGCTATAACTCCATGGGTTATAAACTCATCTTTGAGACCGGCACGTCTTTTTACTTATAGGTCCAGCAATTCAGGACTGAACCTTATAAATATATTTTTTTAATTATACCACCAGCAATTTGTAATTTAAATCAAGTTTTTATACAGATAACTAAATATTACAATTCTCTTTATTGTATATATCTAACAAATTATGTAAAAGTTTTGCAACTGTGCCGTTCCATAATTTAAACAATAAACATATTATGTTACTAGCTCGAAACTTTCAAAAGCAACTACAGGTAATCCCAAGTTGTTTACTTGTCAAACTGCTTTTAAAAATATAAAATTCGAGGAGTTGTATACATGAAGAAAGCTTTAATAACAGGAATAACCGGTCAGGATGGTTCATACTTATCTGAGTTTTTGCTGGATAAAGGTTACGAAGTACATGGTATTATCCGTCGGAGCAGTACAGTAAATACAAAAAGAATTGACCATTTACTTCAGAGCACAGACAACAACAAACGCTTCTTTATACATTACGGAGATCTTACAGATTCCGGAAGTATATATAAGCTGATATATCAGATTCAGCCTGATGAAGTTTACAATCTTGGTGCTCAGAGCCATGTCAAGGTATCCTTTGACGTGCCTGAATATACTTCTGATGCAAACGGACTTGGCACACTTAGGCTGCTGGAGTGTATCAGGGAAGTAAAACCCGACACCAAATTCTACCAGGCTTCTTCAAGCGAATTATTCGGTAAGGTACAGGAGGTCCCTCAAAAAGAAACCACTCCTTTTTATCCTCGAAGCCCCTATGCAGCCGCTAAGCTGTATGCTTACTGGGTTACTGTAAACTACAGAGAGGCTTATGGACTGTTTGCATGCAACGGTATACTCTTCAACCACGAATCACCCAGAAGAGGGGAGAATTTCGTTACAAGAAAAATTACCCTTGGTATTGCAAATATCTTAAAGGGAAAACAGGATAAGCTTATACTGGGTAATCTTGATGCTAAAAGAGATTGGGGATATGCCGGAGACTATGTTGAGGCAATGTGGCTTATATTGCAACAACCTGAACCTGATGATTTTGTAATAGCTACAGGTGAAACGCATACCGTCAGAGAGTTTTGTGAGTTGGCCTTTAAACACGTAGGAATCAACCTGGAGTGGAAAGGGCAGGGTATCAATGAAAAAGCTATAGACCGGGCAACAGGAAAAGAATTAATTAGCGTAAGCAGCCAATTTTTCCGGCCCACAGAAGTTGATCTCTTGCTGGGTGACCCGACAAAAGCCAAAAAACGGCTCAACTGGACTCAAAAGGTATCTTTTGAGGAGTTGGTCAAATTGATGGTGGAAAGCGATTTAAAGAGTTAATAAAGTCAGATTGCAATTACATGGGGATAGGGTAAAAATACATTTGATAAATAATAATGTAATTCTCACAGTAAAAACCTGCAAAGCGGTTTTTATTACTACTTATATGCACACACTCTGTGTCTTATCAAAGCTGGTTACAATGTCAGAGCCACTATGGCAGCTTGGGAGGTTAGTATGAATAAGGACAGTAAAATATATGTTGCCGGACATACTGGTATGGTGGGGTCGGCCTTAGTCCGGTGTCTTGAACGCAACGGTTATTATAATATTATATATAGAACACACAGTGAATTGGACCTGACAGACCAGGCCTCCACTGAAGACTTTTTCAAAGCCGAAAGACCCGAATATGTATTTATAGCTGCAGCAAAAGTTGGCGGTATTCACGCCAATAACACATATCCTGCGGATTTTATAATGGAAAATATGTTAATAGAGTGCAACCTTATAAGAAGCTCTTATAAATACGGTGTTAAGAAACTTTTGTTTTTGGGGAGTTCCTGTATCTATCCAAAAATTTGCCCACAGCCCATTAAAGAGGAGTATCTGCTTACCGGGCCCCTTGAACCCACAAATGAGGCCTATGCTTTGGCAAAAATATCAGGTATAAAAATGTGCCAGTCTTATAACAGGCAATATGGCACTAACTTTATTTGCGCAATGCCTGCAAGCCTGTATGGAATAAATGACAGATTTGATTTATATAATGCTCACGTAATCCCAGCCATGATTATTAAGCTTCACAAGGCAAAGCTTAATAATAGTCCCAGTGTTGAACTTTGGGGAACAGGTACTCCTTTAAGAGAATTTCTTTACGTTGACGATATGGCCGAAGCCTGCCTGAATCTAATGCAGACTTATGATGGAAACGACTTTATAAATATCGGTTCAGGTAAAGAAATAAGCATCCGGGCTTTGGCAGAAACCCTTAAGGATGTCATAGGCTACAAGGGCGAACTGGTTTTCGATACAACAAAGCCCGATGGTACTCCCAGAAGGGTGCTTGACAATACCAAAATCCTGCAGACCGGCTGGAAACCTAAAATTGAAATGGAGGAGGGTTTACGCCGGGAATATGACTATTATTTAAAAATTGTAAATAATTAATTATTTCAACTGCAGATGGGAAAAAGGCAGAGGGCGGTTCCGGTTGGAAACTGCCCCAAATCCAATTCTTTAATTCATCAAGAATACTTTTGGAAGGTCCGTATAAATTACATTAATTAATCAATGGTTATCTGGCTAAGAACATCCAATTGAGCCTGAAGGAGCGCCTCAGTTTTCTTTTTAAAGGTAAATATCTCGGCCTTTATTTCCTCGAGCTTTCCTTTGGCTTTTATAACTTCCTGATTGGCTGTTTCCAAAAGCTTGTTGGCATTGGCCTCTGCCTCACTGGTAATAAGTCTCGCCTTTTCGCATGCATTTACTTTTATTTGCTCACTAGTATGCTGAGCAACCAGTATTGAGTGCTGGAGTGATTCTTCAAGCATTTTGTAGTGTTGTAAAGACTCATTTAAGCTGTTTATCTTGTTCTTCATCTCTTCATTTTCTTTTATAAGTCTTGTGTAGTCTTCATTAATTAAAGTAAGTAAATTATCAACCTGTTTTCTGTTATAGCCGTCCAGAATGGCCCTTTTGAGACAAATACTTCTTAATTCCTCAGGGGTATAATTCATAAGTCCCACTCCTAATCATCTTTCATACTAAATATATATTCGCAAATAATAAATATATTCTGAGAACCCTTTTATATGGCTCAGTTCATTTTCTAAATCCATTTTGTCCCAATAGGCATAATATCTCTGTCCTTTACAGGAAATCTCAGGTTGCTGAAATCTCTTTCTGCAAGCATATCTGCTAAGGTTTTAGCCCATAACGGATAATTCATAAAGGCATAGAATCTTGCTCTGTCAAGGTATACAGCAATATTTCTGTAATATCTGCTCATTCTTTTTATAAACGACTCTCCGTAATTATCCAGGATAAGTGCTATATCATAGGCAGGATCACCCGCTCCGGCCAAACCAAAGTCGATAATTCCACCGATCCGGTTCATATTACTATTAAAAATAATATGATATGGAGACAAATCTCCGTGAATAAGAGCAGGCTTAAAGTCAATGAATTTTTCATTCTCCAGCAGAGGATTGAAAATCTGCCTGAAGTATTCCTTTGTGTAGCTGTCACAAAATGGAAATACTTTTCTTTTAATTTCCTCACATTTTAGCAGCCACTCTTCCTGTGACACGGTTAACTGGCATTCAGGTATTTTGCTTAGTCCGTTACCATTCAGTGGTATTGAATGTAGCTGACTTAAAAAACTTGCCAGCTGTTCTGCAATCATATCCTGAGCCCTGCTTCCCATCTGAAGAAGAGCATTTCTGTACAACGGCTCTCCCCTTATGTAGCTGAAGTGGCCAATGCCTTTTTCAATAAGTTCAGCTTTTGGTATTGTAATTGAAACATTTTTTCTGATAGCATTGATTACATTGACCTCATTATCAATATATCCAACACTCCAGTCATATCTTGAAAACTTGAAGACATCCTTTTCATTTACAATAACAATATCTCCATGTTTTCCATCAGTAAAATTGAATTCAACCTTTTCAATAGCGATATGAGGATATTTACTTGTAATATAGCTAACATATTTTGATTCCTTGGTATCCATTCATACTCCTCCAAACAATGAATTATAGCCAGGGACTTATACTGTTGATATATAATACGAAACATCCTGGAAAAGTGGAACATTATTAATTAAAGAAAATAGCGGGAGCACTTACGAAAATATCAAGAAATGAAATATATTTGACAGCGTTAAGGCAGAAAACTGTGTTCAGCCCGTAATTAAAATAAATAATTTACATAAGATTATATTGGCAGGCACGAAATTAATTAAAGTTTGTTTCAAAAATTAAGCTTACTTGTGTTTCAGTAAAATTATTCTTAACAATGGTGGAAGGCCTTGCTTTTTTGATTTTCAGAGAGTACGCCCTGTAAACTGAATATCCAGTCTTGCAGCCGGTCTATGGGCATTTTTGTGAGTTCCGGCAGACGATACCCCATTATTGTAGTGTATCGGGCTTCGGGACATAGCAATTCTCCGTGACAGGTAGGGCATGGAACCTCTCGCATATATTGCTTCCACGGATTATCCTCCGATTTGGATTCCCGGAACAGCCTTTGTATATGGGCAGCTGCTCCTGCAGCAGGACGATTGATTTCGGTATTCCTGCCTCCGGAATTGTACTTGAAGCTGTAAATCTTATCTCCGGTTCCATAGAGTACCGCGTTCTTAAAATCCTCCGGCAGCTCTTTCCAGGGGGTATCCAAGTCAATTCCCATATCAGCTGCTATGGCAAACAGTTCTCCCACCATCCAGTTTCCGGTGGGCTTTTTCCCACGCAGTTTTCCAAAGTAGGAAGTGGCCCCATCCAGCACAGAAAGATTCTCATTTACCACAATAGAATTTGGATCGACCTCATATAAAAGGCCAAGACCATTACAGTCATGACACGCTCCCATATGAGTATTGGCATTGAAAGTGGAGACTGTAAGCGCTTGAAATATACTCCCGCAAACGGGACAGCGGTTTTTGTTTTTGCTGTCTTTCCTGACAGGAATTCCGCAATAAGGACAATAGGGCGTTCCTATTGACACATAAAGCATTCGCAGTTGATCCATAATACCTGTAAGGGTCCCCACGGTGGAACGTGGGTTCTGACTTCCTTTTTTCTGCTCAATGGCAATGGTAGGAGTAAGTCCCTGTATGGTATCAAAATCCGGCTTTTCCATTAATTCCTGCATCTTAGCGGTGTTAGACATATTATCAAGATACCGGCGCTTTCCCTCAGCATAAATCGTATCGAATGCTAAGGATGATTTACCGCTTCCGCTCACACCTGTGATAACTGTCAACTTATTTTTTGGAATGGATACATCAATATTTTTTAAATTGTTCTGTCGGCATCCTTTTAGCAGTAATACATCATTTGGCTGATGTACAGGTAAAATAGCATTGCAGTTTCTGAGTACAGGCCGTATAGAAAACTTCGGTTCCAACATATCCGGGTTTGTAACCTCAGCTTGCTCCTGCACACAGAGCAGTTTGAGCCTGGATTGGATAGCCTCCATATATTCTGACGGAAGATGGCTTAGTATTCCGAGTAACTCCTTTTCTGAAACATTTGGGTTTACAGTAAGCTCTGCCATCTCATCCAGCAGGTCTTTTTCATATCTGTTTAAATCGCTGAATTTTTTTATACTAAGCTCAGTCCACAAATCCCACGGAAGAAGCTCCAGCCCCAGCAGACTGTTAAAGTCATGAAGCAAATTTCCTTTTACGGAATGCCAACCTTTCCAGTTCTTGTTGTAACCAAAATCTTCCGGATGTTGTTCACCAGACCTGCACAGTATCCATGCCTGACCTCCCAGCAGATAGCCTGCATCGGACGGCATATCTTGTGTATTGAATGTAATTCCATAATGTGCCTTCTGAATTTCATCCAACTGTGCGTCCATCCGTACCCATCGTTGTTCCTCCAGGTTGTAATATTCAACCAGCCAGTGATCCTCATACATAAGTTCGCTCTTAAAGTAACTTGCAAAGCCTACCCTAAGACGGGCGGGAATCCCTTTGTGGCGTAAAAAGGATACCAGAAGCAATGCATAATCCCTGCACATTCCAATTAATCGCAATTTTGGAGGTCTTATAGAGTCCAGAGAACTTTGGTCAATTTGTACTATCTTTTCCAGCATCTGGGGCACAGTGCGAAGCAGTTCTTCCTCCAATTGGCGTTTACTGAAGGAAATGCCATAAAGTTAGCCCTGATCGCCATGAATAACCAGACCCTGTACGATTCGCAATAAGTCTGTCGGAGATGACGGCAAGTGTTCATAATAGCTCTCATATTTGCGTGGATTTGTAATAATACTCTGTTTTAAATAAAATGAAAATTTCATTTTTATCTACCTCCTCAAAATGGACCTTAATCCCTGACACCATGTCAGAGTCAAGGGGAGAAATAATTTTTTTACATTGCTTAACTTACCGGATACCTTTATGCATATAAAAAAAGAGCATATATGAATTGCTCAGCTAAAACCCGCCTTTTTAAAGAATCATGCTAAAATTATAGATAATCAGATTTACAGGAAGAAAGAAAAATGATTAAACAAGAGCAAGGGAGTATCAAAGCTACTTAATTTCAGTAGTTTTACGACACTCCCTTTTCTTTTATGACTTATGAATATATATAATCAACTTAATCTTTTTGAATCTTGATACCAATCCTATGCTCATTATCTTTAAGAACTGTTCTTTAAATAATGCTTTGCATGTGAATATAATATATCAAATATAAAATGTCAAATACCGGTATATAAAATATCTCAATATAATAGTTTAATATTGGTTTCAGGCCAGTCTTTAAGCCGCATTACAGTATTTGACAGGTTTGAATATCCATTCCCTATAAAAAAATCACACTGTGCCGCAAGGTAAGTGTCCTTGATTACCTCAATAGTGTCTTTTATCAGTTCTACTCCTTTATGGCGTTTGTTGGGGTAATCCAGGAGACAGGTTGCAATTCTCTCCTTCAGGGGCTCTTTTTTACTGTCTGAGTACATTAACAAATCATTTTTTCCGTAGTGCTTTTTATACTGCGATAATATTTTTTTTGAGTCTGTAATTAAGAACAAATGCCTGATATTATACCTTGAAATAAACTGCCATAAATTTGGTTTGTAAAAGTCGTTAAGGTCATATAACTGGGCAACTTCTTTTACGATTGCATCTCCTTTTACATGAACACCAATTATAGGTTTCTCATCCCTGAAATTTGGATGAGTATTGATAAATTTCTTTATCTCCCTTTGGATCTCAGGCTTAGGTTTTAAATAGGTATCGAAAAGTCTTCTATATATCTGGTGGGGAGTTTTACCGTATGCCCAGTGATCACTTCTAATCCAGGGCAGCATTGCCCTTATGGGGTAATATACATCGCTTACAACAACATTGGCATCACTCTTCATCAGACTTTTAAGATCACGGTCTTCCATTTTTAGTCGGTCAGTATCTTCAGCCAGTACATTTTCAAATTTCCATACTGAAGGATAATAGGTGTACTCAACCCTTACAACATCCTGAAAGCTGAATTGTGAAACAGGCTCAAAGAAAAAATCAAATGCATTTGTAGAAATTGATTCGCTGTAGAGACTCTCCATCCCCCAATAAACCACCGGAATCCTGTTTGTCAATTCGGCTGCCAGAATTTGACACATTACATGATCAACCTCGCCCCAGAGGCTGTTACCTAAAGCTTTTATCAGAAGAAATCTATTAGTCAACATAAGTATTAACACCTCCGTAAAATTCAGGATACTCCAACCGGTGACTCTCTGACTCCAGCATTCTCCTCTTACCTTCAGCCTTTACCCTCTTTTTAGCTAACTTTATCTCCGCCTTCAGATCCCTGTAAAAGAGAACTATATTCTCTTCAGGCCAATCCCTGAGACGCTTTACAGTGTATGATACGTTTGAATAGCCATTACCTATAAAGAAATCGCATTTAGCTGCAAGATAAGTATCCTTAATTATTTCTATTCCTTTGCGCCGCTTAATTGTGTAGTCCTGTAAATGGGGCGCATCCTCCGTAGCATTTATGAGTCCTCTTCTGCAGTCGGTATAAACTACTCTGGAACCATAGCGATCAAGAAAATCATCCACCATCTCCTGGCAATCGGTAAGTAGCAGAATCTTCTTTATTTTGTACCTGGAGGTAAATTCCTTAATTTTCATGTGGTATTTCTTGTTCAAATGTGAAAGGTTTTCAACCTCCCGGACTTTATCTCCACCCCTTATGTGAACACCCAGAAGTGGTCTTCCATCTTGCATATTCTTTGTATAAAATTCGTCTATTTCCTGGCTGATGTCAGGCTTTAATCTCAAGTATTTATCAAACAGACAGCGGTAAATCTGATGTGCGGTCATCCCGTAAGCCCAATGCTCACTTGGGATAAAATTTATTATTGGACGAATAAAATAGTGAACATCGCTTACAACAACATTGGCATCACTGTTTATCATTTCACCCAAATTTCTGTGGGCCCAGGCCACCTTATCCAAATCCTCAATAATAACATTGCTGTAATTCCATATAGGCGGATAATAAGTATATTCAGGTTTTACAATATCATGAATGGTATAGTTTGATACCGGTTCAAAATAAAGTTCAAAGGCATTAGTTTTAAAGGATTCCGCGTAGAGGCTGTTAGTTCCCCAGTAAACTACAGGAATTCTGTTTGTTATCTCAGCAACCAAAAGCTGTCCCATAACATGGTCGACATCAGACCAGAATCCACAGCCCCAGGATTTTATTAATAAGAACCTATCGCTTGACATCTTCAGCACCTCCCTGCCCGGGTACCAGCTTACCAAAAATCTTTTTAATCAGATTAAGTAATCTGTTTGTATCTTTTCTTACAACTAGCTTTACATTAACCGGATACTTTCTTCTTTTATAGGTCCAGTAAAGCAACTTAATGTTCTTGGAAGGCCAATCTTTTAAACGGGTAATGCCATGTGATAGGCTGGAAAAATCATTTCCAATAAAGAAATCACATTTGGCCGCAAGATATGCATCCTTTATTGCTTCAACACCTCTTCTTCTTTTAATCATTGGATTTTCCAAATATGAGGTTTCTTCCTGATCTGCGGATAACCGCTTACAATCTGTAACAGCCACTAACGAACCATACATTTTTTTATACTCCTCAACAGTATCCTGGCAATCTGTTAGAAGGAATATTTTTTTAATATTGTATTTTTCAATAATTTTTCTGATTTCTTTGTGGTAAATCTTATTTGGTTCCCTGTACTTACCTTTTTTAAGATACTTGTAAGTCTTTCTGTCTGGTTTACCATTCTCCTTACCAAGCTTTCTGTATACCTTGTTCCAGTATTGATTGTCAAACTTGTCTGCATCCCTGGTATCAAAAACTGTATTTTCATCAACTCTTCGTACGTGCACAGCGAGAATTGGATGATTATCCTTCAGCCAGGAATTGTAATAGCCCTGAATCTCCATATCAATATCTGGTTTTATCCTGATATATTTATTGAAAAGATAGCGATATACCTGCTCAACGTTCATTCCATAGGCTGCGTGATTTTTCTTAATAAAAGGAATAATTTCAAAGACATTATAATAAACATCTCCAACAACTACATTGGCCTTGCTTCCTAAAATGTCTCCTACATTTCGATATACCCAGCTATCCTTTGTAGGATCGTCCACCAGTAGATTGTCGGAATCCCATATAGGCGGAAAGTATGTGTATTCAGGCTTGGTAAGGTCAAATATTGTATAGCTGTTAATGGGCTCAAAGTACAGTTCAAAACCGTTTGTCTGCACAAACCCATTGTTCAGATGGTGGGTGGGCCAATATACCACAGGTATTCTGTTTGTGAGTTCAGCAATAAGCAGCTGTCCCAACACATGGTCTATATCAGCCCAAAGCATGAAACTATATGTCTTGATGAGTAGAAATCTGTCATTCGCCATGTTTGTTTTTCACCTCAAATTATGGTATTCATGATATCTTATGTAATCCATAATTGATGTGTGAAAACAAAAATTAATTTTGAGTGATAAAAAGGTTATTGTTTTTATTATGGGGTTTTATCGATAACTAACTGAACTTTGAAGCGGCTTCCGGGTAAGTTTACAAGAAATACTATATTAGTGATGGGGAAGTAAAATATTATTTCTGTTCTGTCAGCTAAATAAGTAATTACTTATTTTCTGTGACTTATTAAACAACTTTCCAATACTATATATCACCATAATGGCAATATAAGTAACCGGAAAAGCAATTTGGAGACCTGACATAACGCATATCAGAAAGGCCACTGCTGCACCAGTTAGTAAGGAGTATAGCAAAACTTTTAAACTAAGTATATCGGAATAACCTCCTGTAATCCTGTACAACTTTATACAAGACCTTACCGAAACAAAAGCAATCAAAATACATAATGTAAGGGCATACGAAAAAACTAAGTTGATATTAAGCCATAATTCATGATGAGTAGGTATATATCCTGTAGCCCGATTTGCTTCATATATGCCGGACTTTATTAAGCTTCGGTAAAATTCAAAATCAAATATATTCTCCGGAGGTATGTATTGATAGGGTACTGATCCTTTAAATCTGACAGTCCAGTATATTGCTCCCATACTGGCTAACAGTAAAGCAGCTCCTGTAATAAACACAAAAATCCTGAGTTTTTCTCCAGCCATAACTTCCAAAGGATACCCTTCCTTCAGCCTTCTTCTGAAAAATGCAAAACCGTCTTTAATAAAACTGACAAAGTATCTGAACAACATAAGGATAATTAATACTCCAACAAATAATATAAATGTCGAAAGAGGCTGTGCAACATATATATTGCTGTTTTTATAATCCTTTATTTTATATTTGCTGCTTTCAACACCTACCCTTTTCAGAAGTTCCTTTACTGACTCTGTACCGAAAGCAGTCTCCTGAAATCTTTTATCCTTTATAAAAACTGTGTTTATTGTTTGTTTTTTATAATCTGCATCACTTTCAAAGGGGATATATATTCTTTCAACACCATCTGAATATAAAATTGAAAATGGGGTAACCTCCTGTTCATATACGCCTACAACAGTATATGTAACTCCGTCAATCGATACCTTATTCCCTAAAACATTATTTGTCATAAAAAGCTTGTGTGCAAGATTCTCGCTGATTACCACAACTTCTTTGCCTAATTCATGCTGTTCTTTACTCAGAAAAGTGCCTTTAAGCATAAATATATCAATAAAATCTATAAAATTCTCTCCGCAAAGAACTGTATTTACAGTATACCCGGAATTTCCTCCGTTCACATATGATTCCTTTTCGCTAAAAAAAGATAACTTTTCGAGGGCAAGATTTTTCATGCTCTTAATATGCTTATATTTTATTGTCTTATCGCCGGAAGTTTTTACACTATTTATGTTTATTTCAAAAATTCCGTCACAAGTGCTTTTATATTTTGTCTGAAATTCTGCAATCATACTGTTTAGCACTAAAATTAAACAAAATAAGATGGACATATTAATAATCAGCTTTTTATATGTGTATCTCTGAATCTCTGTTTCATTATGCCCCTTCAATTGCCTGAGATTCCTCTGTTCACTAATTTCTCCTGGGCCCTTGAGCTTGTCCATTTCTCTGAATTCCTGAAGTTTTGAATGTATATTCAAGCTATTCACCTCAATTTTACCTGAAGTCCATCTGACAGAGCTTTGGTACTGAACTTAACTATTTTATCGTCACTGTCTACCCCTCCTCCGGATATTGCACTGTAGAAATCATCTTCCTCAGAAACAGTAACTTCCTGTTTTACAACATACATTTCCTTTCCCAAAACTCCCTCTCTTTCTTTTAGAATAAATATATACTTTCTTCCGCCTTCATCAACAACACTGCTTTTAGGCACAAGAGTATTGTACCGTTTACTTTCTTTGCGTATTGATACATTTAATATCTGCCCTATTTCAGGTTTATCTTCCTTGGGATTTATATAAGAGGTAAATTCATACCGTTCTTCTTTGGCCAGATATCTCTTTTCATTTACCTTTTCACTGAAACTGAACTTACTATTCCCCTCACCGGAAAACTCCACTGAATCGCCAATTTTTACTTTACCTGCAGGCTTTATATCAAGTGTCCATTTAACGGCCAGCCCTGATTCCTTTTTTACCATCTCAAAAAGTACCTGGCCGCTGCTTACCACAGCACCACTACGAACAGGTATACTTTTTATGATCCCGTCAGTGGTGGCCCTTATAACCCCATCTGCAGGCACGTTTTTCTTCATTTTCTGCAGCTCAAGTCTGCTTACTTCCAGCTCTGCTTCCTTCTGGGCCAGGTCTAAGTTATAATTGTCACTGGTTTTTAAGCTTTCCTCCTCCTTCTGCTTTAAAACCCGCTGCTTTTTTTCATAGTTAGCTTTTGCTTCCTCCAGCTTATCCTGAGCCTCATTGACAGCTGCCAGAGCGACTGCATCAATAGCATACAGTTCCTTTTGGTCTTTAAGCTCCTTTTCTGCTTTTTGAACAGCCTTATATGCCTCATCACAATCAGCTCTGTACTGTTCAATATCTATAGTCTGATACTGGTTTTTATATTTCTTCAGTTCATTTTCCAGCTTTATAATGTCAAGTTCAGCTTTTCTCATTTCAAGCTGAATATCCTGGGCATCAATGACAGCCAGTGTTGTTCCGGCAGAAACCTCCTGCCCTTCCTGAACCTCAATACTTTTCAGTTTCCAGTTACCATAAGCATAAATTGTCTCAACACTTACAGGAATTACTTCTCCCTCAGCAGTAATTTCATTTGACAGTACTCCTCCGGATGGTGTGTCGTATTCCACTTCAGGCAGCAGAAAATTATTTATTGTATTTGAAAAGAACGTCAGCAGAATAATAATACATATAAAAATAACTGCAGCCTTCCGGATTACCTTTTTTCTTTTCATCAATTGCATATCAGTTTGAATGTTTTCCATATTACCTCCTCACAAGCCCCAATAGCGGCTTTAACACTGTAAGTGGTTAAATAAACGCAGTGCATCTGTGTTTTTACTTGATTCCAGACAATTCTATCCCCTCAATCAAGTAATTCTCTCCATATAAAAATATAAGCAGTGTGGGGACCATGTATAGTATCCCACAGGCAAAAGCAATCCCTATCTCCTGACTGTTTATTCTGGACAGAAATATGGACAGAGGGTGCATGGTTTCATCCTTTAAAAATATCAAGGGCTGTTCAACCATGTTCCAGTTATCTATGAAAACCAATATGGCCAACGAAGCTATTGCACCCTTGCACTGAGGCAGCAAAACTGTCCAAAAGGATTTCCAATATCCGGCTCCGTCTATTTTGGCAGCCTCACAGTAATCATCGGGTATGCTTATCATAAACTGTCTAAGCAGGAATACTCCAAAGGTAGAAAAGACCCCCGGCCAAATTATTGACCAATATGTTCCCATTAAATTTAACTTGTCCAGAATAATATAGTTAGGTACAAGGGTTACCTGAAAGGGCATCATCATTACTATTATGTATATAAAAAATATTTTGTCACTGAAGGGAAATTTCAGCTTTGCGAAGGCATAAGCTGCCATGGTTGCCACCAGAATTTGTCCCAGCATAATGGGTAAAGTAACTATAACAGAATTCCAGAACATAAAAAGAAACTTTGGCTTTCTCAGCAGCACATTGTAATATTGCATAAAGCTAACCTCATCAGGAATCAAAGAAAAAGTTATTTCAGGTTTCTCACCCTCTTCTACAGCCGTCTCACTTATAGCCCTATAGTTCTCCATTACTTCCCGGCTTGACATAAAAGAGTTGGAAAGCATATATATTACAGGAAACAGCAGTGCAGCTGAAACAAATATTATTATCAGGTATTTTGCAAAACTTTTGATTTTACCAGTTACTTTTTTTGAATTTTTTGCTGTGATTCTGTAATCAGGTTTGACTAAATCAGTACTTAACCTGTGCATACTAACCTCCTAAGCCGCTTTAGCGGCTTTGAGCCACCATTGTGGCCACAAAATATAGTAAAATTGTACGCTCCCATCTATGCACAGAGAACGATACAAATTGTATACAGATAATGATGAAAGGCACTTGGTGGCTTTTTGCTGTGTAAAAGCAAGATGACTTAGAAACTTACCAAAGAATAACTAAGCTTACTTCCCGTTTTTTACTCTACATGCTCCTTCCAAATCTGGCTTCAAATTTCAAAAGTATCAGTACCAGCATAGCAATAAATAAAGCCATAATAAAGGCAGCCGTTGTTAGTCTCTGATAAGACAAATTCATAAAATTATTGTTCATAAAATGCTGGAGCATATAAATTTTAAGGCTAGGATAGCTTCCACCCAGAAGGTAGGCCTCTCTGAACACCTTAAAGGAATTTACAATAGACATCATAAATACAAAAAAGCCGGTTGGAATCATAAACGGAATGGTTATGGATTTCATACAGACAAGGGAGCCTGCTCCGTCAATCCTGGCAGAATCGTAGTATTCCTGAGGTATATTGTTTAAACCTGCCAGGAACAATACAACGTTATAACCGCAATTCTTCCAGAGATAAAGCAGAACCAGCACCCATATGGAGTTATCACTCCTTATCCAGTCAGTGCCTCCTTCAGCTCCAAACTTAATTAATATATTATTAATTACACCATATTCATTAAACAGGATATTCCACACCAGAATTATTGATGCAACAGGTATTACCAGCGGAAGAATAAAAAAGCTTCTGAATATGGGCAGGCCCTTAATCCGGCTGTTAAGCAGCAGTGACAGGGAAAAGGACAGAATCATTATAAGAGGAACACTTATTGAATTAAAAATAACCGTATTCCATGACGCCAGCCTAAACGAATTACTTTTAAAAAGGTCAATAAAATTTTGAAATCCGACAAACTCTACTCCGCCTATCCCCTGTGTAAAACAATAATACAGGCTGATTATAAATGGTATTGCCATAAAAATGGCAAACCCGGCCATACTGGGAAGGGCAAACATGAAACCAGCTAAAGCCTGTCTGGTTTTAAGTTTTGTATGTAACACTTTCATTTCTTTCCTCTTCTTATGCATATAGGCTTAATAATATGAGTATAAAGTATCCTTTTGCTGGCTGCTGGGGTTGTATATCTTTGAAATATTCACTTTTACTATACCAGCCCCATTATCATAAAATCTTAATAAAAATATAACCAATACAGCAACCGGATTTTCTTTAAGATATCATTACGTCAGATATCATTACGGAAACATACTTCAAGTTCAAAATTATGAATAAACTTGGTTGAAACTTAATATTTTTACCACAATAATTATATAATACTACAACAGCCATATCCACGCTTTTATTCAAATAATTGTAAACTTTTAATGAACACACTTCTGTTACTGCAAGCATCAGCAATTACAATACATTTTATATCTCATACTTTATAGCCTCTTTTATTTCAATGAATTCCGATATTCAATAGTCCCAACTCCGGATGTATCAGCAAACACCATTATGGGCACACCACTTCAGTGCACCAATAAGCTGTTCATCATTCCTTCACGGTATCCTGCATTCAGTACTACGCTGAAAAGTACATCATTTTTAGAATACTATTTTTAGTAATTGCAGCACAGATAGTCCCGTGAAATGGAGAAAAGGATCATATCCGATCCTTTTCAAATACGGAAAACAGATTTCAATATACTATTGTATGGATGTACTGCAAAAAATAATTATTCATTCAAAAATATATTTACCTTATCCTGAATAGCTGCGGCTGTTTGTTCGGCAGTTTTTTTATTACTTAAAAAATCGTCTAGTAGTAAAAAGTTTTTGTTCTAAAAATTCACTAGTTTCCTGAATGATTATTAACAGAATTCTGTAGTCATTTATCTGTCCATTTAGTATATTTTACTTATTCTCTTAACTTTTTCTCCTTAATATTTTATATTTCAGAAATAATTGTATCTACCAAGCTCCTTCATTTTTAATTATATCACTTTTTTCAATCTGACATAAAATAACATCGGCAATACTATTTAAAGTATTAAATTTGCCATTAACTATATCCTCTTCCGGTATAGAAATATTGAACCTCTTCTCTATTTCAATAAGAAGATACAGCAAATTTCTTGCCTGGAATTTAAACATGGAGCCGAGCAGCGGTTGATTAAACATATCATCGTTAATAAATTCAGGATCAATTTCGAAAAGATTATGTAGTATTGTTTTTAATTGGTCTTCTATCTTTAGTTTACTTATACTTGTCATCAATAAATATTCCTCCTTTACTTATACCTCTTAAATACACAGTTACTTTTAACCATAACAAATTCTAGACAAATTCAGCAATAGCGTATTTATTAAGTGTATCAATAAGGAAATCCGACATTAAGCTTTTATCTTCACCATTTACTATATTAAATATTGGAATACTTTGAGACATGTTTTGCTTTATACTTTGCACATAATTACTGTCAAGTGTTATAAAATGAATTTTATTATCATTGTACGTTTCATCAAAATCCACTTTTTTATTAGATATGTTAATACAATTTATTTCAATATTAAACTTATATTGTATGATATTTACCAACTTTTCAAGATGATTATAGTCATCATATAAATATGTGCTCAAAATAGTTGCATCTGGTCTAATTGCCTGACATATTTCATATGCTAAAATACCGAATTTATTAGTTATAGTTTTATTAAAAGGCATAATTCCGCCCGGTACACCTATTATCAGCACATCTGAGTTTTCAGTTTCTTCTATCTTCTTAATAAAGTGATTAAATAGAACTACTTTGTTGGATTCTGATATACTTCTACTGTACATAAAATCAGGAAAGGAATGGAATCCAAAAAGTTCACAGCCTTCTCTTGACCCAACCTGGCTGACCTTATATCCCCTTTTTAAAAATTCATCTCTTAAAGATACCTGGATTTCAAACTTATCCAGACTTTCGCCTAGTCCAAAAACTAAAATTACTGGTTTACTAATATCGAAAATATATTCATTTTTTAGTGAAATGTCTCTGAATTTATATTCATCAATAGGAGAATTGTAGTTTGTAAATGTAACATTATTAGCCAGACACTTTGATTCAATTTCTTTTACTCCCCTGCAGTTATTCTTCCCTCAAAAAACTTTGCTCCCAGGTTCATAACATCGTAAACTTGTGTATCCATAGTATCACATCTGTGATAGTTTCAATAAGCTTCCTCCATTTTGCCTCTGATCATTCCCAATATCCCCCCTGTATCTCATAGTATATTCAGGGGGACAAATGCAGGAATTATATTTTTGTTATTTACAGTAAGCTTATAAACTCATCCGAATTAAAATAGGCCTTCTTTGCTTTGTAGTCAACAAAGCTATTCCCACAGCTTTCAAGAATTGTTTGAAAATCCATCGGAGCAAAAAATACATTTCTTTATTTTGATCTATAAATTGAAATGAAATTTTTGAAAGCATTTCCCATGAGAAACTCTCATTATCTATATTGATATTATTTCTATTTAGAACGGTATCAAATCCGTAGAAGATATGTACATCAAAATTCTTTGGTAAAATATATCTTTTACCATTTTGAGTTGAATTACTTCATTTTGTCCGATATTATCGAACACATCATTACTTTTACAACTACTAAATGTAATTATTTAGATAATTAAAAAAAGCAAATGTTTTTTATTCATAACAGGGTGTTTTAATATCTGATATTTGAAAATCAGTGTATTTCTCCATTATAATTAGTTGTTTATTTATAAAATGGTGCCAATGTCATTAATTTAGCCTTAGCTGGGGGAATGTATGTCGCTTTGTCGTTTATATGATTAGCCATAAGTTCAGCACACTTTCCCCCTATTTTTCAGACCGGAAATTTTGTCATTATATATTTTAAAACGAAATTACCAAATTATTTCCAGCGCCACCTGTTTTACTAATTATTCTATTTGTTATCTCATAAGCATTTTCGCTTAATTTCGAGGATTAACTAAATAAGCATCATAATTATCATAAATATAAGACATCAAATCAAATATCTTATACGCTGTGACCCCAAGAATAATTAAGAAAATAGCTACAGCATAAAGCCCCCACGCCGTATGACTGTTAAAAGGATTTATTTTTTTCTTCTCCTCATCAAACATTCTTTTGTACTTTTCTCTGCGATCCCACCAATTATATAAGCAAAAACATAATAATAGCAATGCAACAAATAATTCTAAAATGATTTTTCCCATAATACTCCCCGTTTCTGAAAATATTTCTTTCCCTTTGTTAATTATTTTAATTTTTAAAATAATTTCCAGTATTATCTTATCACATATCTTTAGCGAAGTCATGTATACCATTGGCAGAATATTTATACCTGGGTACTTATTATACGACTTATCTTTAATAAGTACTGTATTAACATTGGACAATGTTTTTACATATTATTTATAATAATTAAGAGTATTCCATTCTATAGTACGTTTCAGCCCTTCACTCATTGGCTTGAACTTATCTAGTCCGAACTCCGAGCAAACTCTGGATATATCCAGCTGCACTTTCTGTGGGGATACCTTCACCTTTTCGTCGGATTCCTGCCCGGAGTTCTCATTCACTGAAAGCTTGCTCCCGGTAATTGCACAAATCTCTTCTGCAAGCTTTCTTATAGTGATGTTCTCCTTTCCACCCACATTATAAACCAGCTCAGTGCCGTACAGCATTATATTCAGCAGCATTAACACACAATCCGAAATATAGCAGAAGGTTCTTATTTTGCTGCCGCTGTCCAGCATTACTATCTCTTTGTTGTTTACTGCCTGCCTGATAAATTGTGCCAGGACTCTCTCATCGCCGGCACTAACCCCGGGGCCGTAGGTCATGGATATTCGGGCAATTTTTGCATCAACACTTTCAAAATTTCTATATGCGAAGCAAAGGGTCTCTCCCATTCTCTTAGCTTCAGAGTATATCGCTCTGACATTAACCGGCGAGCACAGACCTGGGAATTCCTCTGGTGTTGGTATATTTCCGGAATCAGGATCTCCATAAATCTCAGATGAACTCAAAAACAGAAACCCGGCTCTGTCTGTTTTGGCTTTTTGTAGTAGCCTTTCAGTAACAACTGTGTTCAGATGTATAGTATCAAGGTAGTTCCTCAGAAATTTACCCGGTTGGGCATAGGTTGCTCCGTGAATAATAAAATCTGCCTTTTGCAGTCTTTCAAGGGAATGGGGCAGGTTTAAATCCACTGAGTGGAAAGTATACCACTTGCTGAATATCTCACTTAAGGCCTGATTGGGAGAACTCCTGCTAACAGCCTCAATATTTATATCCATTCCCTTTTCCATATTTGAAAGATGAAGCATGTATATGAGATAAGTACCGATTAGGCCATTAGCACCTGTTATAAGTACGGTCTTGCCCTTTAAAGGTGATAAATCTATTCTTGAGAGATACTCTCTGCAATCCTGCTCTATATATGTATCCAAGGTGTTTACCTCCTATTATAAATATTTTTATTTACAGTCCCCAGGCACTCCCTGTAATTCCCCCGAAGGGAAGTCATCTTGTGTAGGATTCAATCGTGGGTGCATACATTTTATAATAAATTCTTTGTATCAATTATAAAGGCTCCTGTTTATACAATATGTAAAGTAACCTTTTAAATTTTTAATTTACATATATTAGCTTATGTGTATGTCATAATTCTAATCAGTTAAACTTCTATTTGTGAGGTTGAGAAGAGAAATTTCCTTCCGCATAAAAATAAATGCTGGTAAATGGAAAGAAAGATTCCAGGGGAACATTTATCCCCCTGGAGATAAATGTTCCCTGCTGAGTGAGTGCTTCTGCAAATTTTCTGATGATGCAGGTATAACCTGTTTTCCTTTTATCTTACCACTGTTCACCATTCTCTTTTCCCTTAAAATCCCCTCTTCACTTTCAATTACATTTCATATCTGCTACTTCATCAATTCCCTCACTGCACTGCAAATAGTCTCTGAATCAGGATAATAGGCCTTTTCCAGAACATCACTGGTAGGTGTAGGAGTATCAGGGCAGCATACTCTGACTATGGGCTTTTTTAAGTACCCAAAGGCTTTCTCTGAAACAACGGCTGCAATTTCAGAAGCTGCTCCTCCTGTCTTTGCACCTGTGTCAGTTATAATAAGCCTTCCTGTCTTGGCAAGCGACTCGAAAATAATATCCTCATCTATTGGTTTTATAGTTCTTAAGTCTATTACCTCAACGGATATATTTTCATCTTCCAGCTTCTGCGCAGCTTTTAATGCTTCGATAACCATATAGGAAATGGCCACAATTGTCACATTACTACCCTTTTTTCTTATGGCTCCTTTTCCGAAAGGTATTGAATATAGGGTATCGGGAACCTTGCCCATAGTCTTATACAGCCAGCGATGTTCTACAAATAAAACCGGGTTGTTATCTATAATACTTGAAACCATTAAACCCTTGGCATCATATGGTGTTGCAGGTACAGCTATTTTTAGTCCCGGTACATTCATAAGCATACCCTGAATACACTGGGAATGCTGTGCTCCCGAACCCCATCCTCTGGCGCTTATAGTCCGTACTACCATTGGAACGCTTACTTCTCCGCCTGTCATATAGCTCCATTTGGAAGCATGATTTACCAATTGATCAAAGGACAGCAATAGAAAGTCCATACGGGCATGAACAAGTATAGGCCTTAAACCGGCCATTGCCGCACCGGCAGCAATACCGGTAAGTGAGTTTTCGGCTATTGGCGTGTCAAACACGCGATGCCTGCCGTATTTCAGGTGTAAATCTTTTGTGGTTCCAAAAACACCGGCAACATCATCAATACCCTCTCCCATAATAAAAACCCGGGGATCTCTGGCCATTGACTGATCCAGTGCTTCATAAATAGCATCTTTATATGATATGGTCCTGCCGGACTGGGTATCGTCATCAATTATGAATTTATCCTGCTTTTCAACTTCTATGGTGGTCCAGGGCATTTTATCTACCTCCTATTTCTTATCCAAATAAATGCCTTATGCAACATAAAATAAGTCTGGCTTACCCAGTAAACCTTTCCCAACTATCACTTTTAACCATTCTCTGTCCACTCTTAAACATATACAAACTCCATAAGCTCATGGGGCTCCGGCTTAGGAGAGTTTATTGCGAATTTGAAAGCCTCTTCAACCATGCCGTCAATTTCACTGTTTATGTTATTCTCCACCGCTTTAGTAAGAACTCCTGTATCATAAAGATAGTTTGTGTACCATCTTATAGGACATTTTGAAAGCCAGTAATCATACTCACTTTGGCTTCTTTGCCCCTCTCCCACATCATTTACAGCCCCTATATGACCTTTCCATCTGTAAGTTATGCATTCCAAAAAAGTCGGTCCTTCCCCGTTTCTGCACCTCTCAATTGCAGCTTCAGCATACTCTGAAACCTTGAGGACATCATTTCCGTCTATTTGATAGCTGGGAATATCATAACTTTCAGCCCACCTGTATATGTTATCCTTGGGGTGACGTGCCCTGTGATGGGAGTTTATTGCATAAGCATTGTTTTCACAAATATAAATAACAGGCAGTTTTTTTAAAGCTGCAAAATTCAGGCTTTCATGAAATGTACCTTCATCAACAGCTCCATCTCCAAAAAACACTGCCGTTACCTTTCCATCCCCTGATATTTTTGAGGCAAGAGCGGTACCTGTTCCCAATGGTATATTTCCCCCAACTATAGCTGTTGAGCCCAGTATCCCTACCTCAGGCGCCAACAGATGCATTGAGCCGCCTCTTCCATAGGAGCAGCCTGTTTTCCTCAGGTACAATTCAGCAATCATTTTGTTGATATCTCCGCCCTTAGCAATATACTGAGCATGGCTTCTATGGGTTCCAAAAACATAATCATCCTTTTTCAGGTTAATGCATACTCCCGCCGAAACAGCCTCCTGTCCGATGGACAAATGTATAGGTGTTTTCATTTCATCGTTTTTATACTCATCAGCAATTTTAAACTCCAATTTTCTAATAATCAGCATCGTTCTGTATAATTCAATAAGTCTGTCTTTGTCTAACATCAAACACCCTCCAAATCTAATACAAAAGCTTTACCCTACTGTTGTCCCAATCCTTCAGCTCAGTTATTGCCAGAGACACATTGGAATAGCCGTTACCAATAAAGTAGTCACATCTGGCTGCCAGCCAGGTATCTTTTATAATCTCCAAACCTTTTTGGGCTTTATCTTCATAATTCTGATAATGTGAGCCGGGACCGTTCTGTACAACTCTTTTACATTTTGTACTAATAACAATATCCGGATATAAAGTCTTATACTGCTCCAGGATATCACTGCAGTCAGTCATTAAAAATAACCTGGCGTTTGGGCATATTTTCAGAAATTTATCAATTTCGGCCGGATATCTTCTGTTAATTTCTTGAAGGAAACTTACCTCTACAACCTTGTCACTTCCGCGTATGTGAACTGCAATAAAAGGGTATTCCCTCATATTTAAATTATAGAATTCATTAATCTCATCAACTGCCAAAGGCTGAAGACGTATATATTTCTTCAGCATTGCACTGTACAAATATCTGGAAATAAACCCGTACATGGGGTGTTTTTCAACCCAATGCATTATATTTTCATGCTCAATGAAGTCTTTTTGAACGACTACATCTGCATTACTGCTAATCAGCCCATCAAGTGAGCACTCAAAATCCAATGCCGGACTTTCATCTCTCAGGTTTTCACTGTTCCAAACCTCAGGATAATAGGTTAGTCCCGGCTTCTCCAAATCCTCTATACTGTATTGTGATACTGGCTGAAAAAACTGGCTGAAGGCATCCGATTGCTGGTCAATACTGTATAAGCAATTTTTACCCCAATATACAACGGGGATTCTATTTGTTATCTCAGCAAAATACAATTGTGTTAAAACGTGATGCATATCATACCAGAAGCCATTTCCGGTTGACTTAATCAGTAAAAATTTAACCGAATTCATTATATTGACCTCCCCAAGCGCTACTTTAGTGGCTTTGTTTATTTAACAGCTTTGATACTACATAAGCTTTGATGTGTTGTGTTTTAAATTATAAGGTTTGAAAGGTAGTAAAGTATTTCATGACATGTTATAATAAGTTCACGTAGCCTTTCTGTCTCAGTAACTCTACCAGCCCTTTTACTTCCTGGGCTCTGTCACGGGGACAAACAATAATTGCATCTTTGGTGTTCACAATTATCAGGTTATCAATTCCTATAGTAGTTATAAGAGCATCATCACTTAAAATAACTGAATTAGTGGTATGAATCCCCACATGTTTTCCATTGGTTACATTTCCGCTCTCATCTGTCTTATAGGTTCTTGCAAGAGCATCAATGCTTCCTATGTCGTCCCAGTCAAAGAGACCCTTTACTACATAAATACAATTAATTTTTTCGAGAACACCATTATCAAAGGATATATCTGGTATTTTATTATATGCTTCCTCAAGGTATCTGTTACTTCTTGTGCGGTTTGGTTCCATTACAGCTCTTCCTATATTTGCCTCGTGTTCGGGAAGGAACTTCCTCACACTTTCTATTACTGAATCCAGTTCGCCTACCAGAATTCCTCCGTTCCAAAGAAACTCTCCTGATTCAAAAAACCTTTTAGCTGTTTCAATGTCAGGCTTTTCTATAAATTTCTGTACTATGTGAAGTCTTTCATCGTCACCTTTGGACTTGTCAATCTGAATATAACCATAACCTGTCGCAGGATAGGTTGGAGTAATACCTACAACTACAAGGGAACCTGTTTTTTCGGCAGCATCATAGGCCATCTCTATTGTTTCTCTGTATCCCTTTCTGTCATTAACATATCCATCTGCAGGTACAAAACAGACTAAACCTTCCCCATACTTCTTTTTTAATGTCATGGCAGCATATTCAATACATGCCGCTGTGTTTCTTTTTTTAGGTTCCAGAATAATGTTTTCCCGGGGAATTAAATTTTTAACTGTTGCGTAAGTTAAGCTTTTTAGCCGTTTATCGGTTACAATAAAACAATGATCAGAAGAAATTGTTTCACACAGCCGTTCAAGGGTTTGTACCAGCATACAATTGCCATCGCCAGCCTGAATAAACTGCTTGGGTTTTGTCTCTCTGGAAATGGGCCATAACCTTGTTCCTGATCCTCCTGCCATTATTACTGCGAATCTTTCCATTTGCATCATTCTCCAAATAAAATAATAAATAGCTTTTAGTCTATTTTATGTAGAGTCTTACACTGAGGTTCATAGAATTTTTCTTTTATGTCAACCTTGAAAGCTTAAAGGAAATAAGTATACCTTTATACCAAAATTAATCTAATGAGGGTAACAAACCAGGTACCGACACATTCATTTCTATCAACATTAATCATTGAGATATATACTTTAGCCTGATAAAATAAGCATATGGATTAAAAAAACTTATTACCCTGGAATAGTGCGGTTTATTATGATTGAATTGATTGATAAAACATTTATATTTTTATCTTGCCTGCTTATATATTTACTTGATGCCGGAAGCAGCTATAGTGTCGTTCCGGTTATTGTGAGTATTACCCTTTCATCTCTCAACAGTTATTTTGATAAAAGAATTTTAAGAATTGTATTTATTACAGGATATATTTTTTTATGCCTGCTTTACCCCATATTCCTTATGTTCATACCTCTTATGTGCTACGACGTATTTGTCGAAAAAGAACAGCTTATAGCACTCCTTATACTTATTCCCTGTCTTTCTCATCTGCATTACCTGTCCGATAAAAATATGTATGTGGTTTTTATACTTATGGCGGTATGCTATCTTCTTAAATACCGTACAAATAGTCTGAATAAAATAAAAAAACAGTACATGATGCTAAGGGATACTGCCAAGGAACGTTCTATTCTTCTGGAAAAAAAGAATAATGAACTAATGGAAAAGCAGGATTACGAAATCAATATGGCCACCCTTAATGAGAGAAACAGAATAGCAATGGAAATACATGACAATGTAGGTCACCTGCTGTCAAGATGTCTGCTTCAACTGGGAGCATTAATGACTATTAATAAAGACGAAACCTTTAAGGAAAGCCTTTCTTCAATAAAGGACACCCTTTCACAAGCAATGGATAGTATCAGAAGCAGTGTACACAATCTGCATGAAGAGTCCATTAATCTTGAATCACAAATTTACTCAATTGTAAATAGCTTTGACTTTTGTCCAGTATCATTGGATTATGACATTACTGAAAATGTTGAAAAAGGTTTAAAGTATTGCTTTATATCTATTGTCAAGGAGGCACTTTCCAACATTATTAAGCATTCAAATGCTACTGAAGCAAGTGTAACATTGAGAGAGCATCCTGCTCTTTACCAGCTTATTATCCAGGATAACGGAAAAGTGACAGGTTATAATATAGACGACGGCATTGGCCTGAATAATATATCAGAAAGGGTCAGGAAGTATAACGGTAATATGCATATTAATATAGAAAACGGCTTTAAAATATTTATTTCAATACCTAAAAAGGAAGGAAAAGTGAATTAAATGAATGTACTGGTAGTTGATGATGATAAGCTTGTTTGCGCTTCACTGAAGACAATTTTAGAAGCCGATCCCGATATCAGTGTTATTGGTATGGGCAACAACGGTCAGCAGGCTGTAGAGCTGTATCACCAGCTTCAACCCGATATTCTGCTTATGGACATAAGAATGGAAGTGATGACAGGGTTGGAGGCAGGAGAAATATTGCTGAAGCAATATCCCAATGCCCGAATTCTTTATCTGACCACATTTTCTGATGATTCATACATCATAACAGCTCTGAAAATTGGGGCTAAAGGCTATATTCTGAAGCAAAATTTTGAAAGTATTGTGCCTGCCCTGAAGGCAGTTTATATGGGACAAAGCGTATTTGGTGACGAAATAGTAACAAAGCTCCCAAACCTGATTCATAGAAACAATACAGAATCCTTTTCCAGGTTTAATCTCTCAGATAAAGAGGTTGAACTACTGGTACATATTTCAGAAGGCCTTAGTAACAAGGAAATTTCAGAAGTAATGTATTTAAGTGAAGGAACAGTAAGAAATTACATAAGCATACTTTTAGATAAGCTTCAGCTTAGGGACAGAACACAGCTGGCAGTATTCTATTATAAAAACAGATAGTAATTATTTATAGTAATTTATATAGTAATTATAATGGCAACTATAAGAAAAAACATCAATCATTAAGTTTTTACTCTATACATGCATAACCCGGTTTGGTCCAGGGATATACTAACAAGGAAAAATCGGTTTATATGGCTCAGCTGTATTTAATATCTCATTAACAGGTTATCAATTACAAGTAGTATAAAAGGGAATGGGCTATGCTTTTGAAATATGTTTTACTGTCCTTTCTAAATTCAGTTTTAACAATTTTCGGTCAGGTATTATGGAAGCTGGGACTAAATAATCCCTCAGGCTACAGCTTGAAGCTGTTATATAACCCTTTGATACTTTCAGGTGTTGTGGTTTATGGCTTATCAACTATCCTTTGGCTTTTTATACTCTCAAAGGTTCCTTTTTCAGTTGCATATCCACTGAACAGCTTTGCCTATGTATTAAGTGTATTTGCCGGGTTTTTTATTTTTAAGGAATCTCTTTCTGTGCAAAAGCTTATAGGTATTTTGCTTATTATTGGAGGAGTAATTTTCATTACAAAAGTATGAGCTTTACCAACGGCTTGAAAAATATTTTTAGTTGTGGTACTCTGTAGTATATTGATGCTAATTTTTGTATGAATTAATATAAACACTAACAGGTTATGAAGCGGAATAGTAAAGGTTCTTGTGCCTAGGGAGCATATACCCGACAGAGAGCTGTACAGATGGTGGAAGTACGGCAGGTAACATGCCTTGAACTCGCCGTGGAGCTGCTGCTAAAAACAGCCGTATTCCTACGTTAAAGGATATCGAGGGAGCTTTAAACATCATTTAAGGCTAACAAGAGTGGTACCGCGGATAAACCCGTCTCTTTTACAGAGACGGGTTTTGTGAATTCTATTATAGATCGATGAATATAAACGAAAGCTACAAATATTTCAAAGGAGTTGATTAAATGCCATACTCAGCAGATATAGACAGAAAGTGGCAGAAAAAATGGGCAGATACAAATATTTATAAGTTTAACCCTGAAAACATTGATAAGAAGCTTTACTGTCTTGAGATGTTTTCCTATCCATCAGGAGCCAATTTACATGTAGGACATTGGTATAATTATGGCCTGACTGATTCCTGGGCCAGAATGAAGAGAATGCAGGGCTATGAAGTATTTCATCCCATGGGCTTTGATGCTTTCGGCCTTCCGGCTGAAAACTATGCTATCAAAACCGGTATTCATCCTCAGGATTCTACCCTTAAGAATATTGAAACTATGGAAGGCCAGCTTAAGGAAATGGGAGCTACCTTTGACTGGGACTATGAAATAAAGACCTGTATGCCTGACTATTACAAGTGGACTCAGTGGTTGTTCCTGCAACTTTACAAAGCCGGCCTGGCCTACAGAAAGAATGCACCTGTTAACTGGTGTCCAAAATGTAATACCGTTCTGGCCAATGAACAGGTTATCGATGGCAACTGTGAAAGATGTGATACCGAAGTAACCAAACGTGACCTGACACAGTGGTTCTTTAAAATCACTGCTTATGCTCAGGAGCTTTTAGACAAGCTTGACACAATAGACTGGCCTGAGAAAACCAAGAAGATTCAGACCAACTGGATTGGACGTTCAGAGGGAGCTGAAATTTCATTCAAAGTAGCCGGACAGGATATTGAATTTAAAGTATTTACTACCAGAGCAGATACCCTGTATGGAGTTACCTATGTGGTACTTGCACCGGAAAACCCCATAGTTGAAAAGATTACTACCCCTGAAAACAAAGCAGCGGTAGAAAACTATATCAATGAAACAAAGAAGCAGACTGAAATTGAAAGGCTTTCAACTGTTAAGGAAAAAACAGGTGTATTCACTGGTGCTTATGCGGTTCATCCCATAACAGGTGAACAGGTGCCCATATGGATAGCAGATTATGTACTTGCAAGCTACGGTACAGGCTGTGTTATGGCGGTACCAGCACATGATGAACGTGACTTCGAATTTGCTAAAAAGTATAACCTTCCGATAAAGAGAGTTATTAAAAGTGCCAATGGTTCTTCCGAAGAACTTCCATATTGCGAATACGGTGTTCTTGTTAACAGTGCTGAATTTGACGGTATGTCTTCTGCCGATGGGAAGCTGGCAATAGTTAAAAAGCTTGAGGCCGATAACAAGGGCTGTCTGAAGGTCAATTACAGATTAAGAGACTGGCTGGTTTCAAGGCAGAGATACTGGGGAGCTCCAATTCCTGTAATATATTGTGAACACTGTGGAGAGGTTGCAGTACCTGAAAAGGATCTCCCTGTGTTACTCCCATATAATGTTGAGTTTGCCCCTGACGGGGAATCTCCTCTCAAGAAGAGTGAAGAGTTTATGAATACCACCTGTCCCAAGTGTGGAGCTCCTGCAAAAAGAGACCCTGACACACTGGACACATTCGTATGCTCATCCTTCTACTATTTAAGATATGCAGATAATAAGAACGAAGAAAAATGCTTTGATACAGAATGGATAAACAAACTCCTTCCCGTTGACAAATATGTTGGTGGTGCCGAGCATGCGGCTATGCACCTGCTTTATGCAAGATTTATAACTAAAGCCCTTCGTGACCTGGGTTATTTGAATTTTGATGAGCCTTTCCTTTCACTTGTTCATCAGGGAACAATACTGGGGCCTGACGGAAACAGAATGAGTAAGTCAAGAGGCAATACCATTTCACCTGACGAGTACGTTAGAAAATATGGTTCAGATATATTCAGAATGTACCTTGGCTTCGGCTTTAATTATGTTGACGGAGGTCCCTGGAGTGATGATGGTATAAAAGCAATTTCTCGCTTTGTTGCCAGAGTTGAGCGTCTTGTAGAGAGCCTAACTGAACAAAGGTCAAAGCCTGCCAGAACAGACTTTGACAAGGATGATAAGGAATTAAACTATGTTCGTCACAACACCATAAAATGTGCAACCCAGGACACTGACAGATTCCAGTTCAATACCGCAATTTCACGCTGCATGGAATTGGTAAATGCATTGTATAAGTATGATGCTGAGGTTAAAACAAAGAACATAAAGTTCTTTGAAGAAACCATTGCCGACCTGATAAAACTTATCTCGCCATTTGCACCTCATTTTGCTGAAGAAATGTGGGAACAGCTTGGCTATGAATACTCAATTTTTAACCAGAAGTGGCCTGAGTATGATGAAAAGGCTCTTGTAAAAGATACTATTGAGGTGGCAGTTCAGGTAAATGGTACTGTAAGGGGCAAAATAGAAATCTCAGCCAATGCTGATAACAGCGAAGCCGAAGCAGCTGCTCTTGCCGATGAGAAAATCAAGCAGTTCCTGGAAGGCAAGCAGGTTGTGAAGGTTATAGTGGTTAAAGGCAGACTGGTTAATATTGTGGCAAAATAAGGGTAAGTTAAGGGTAAATAATATATAGATTTAAATTCACTTTCTGTACAGCAGATTATACCTTTTTATATATAAAGCAGTGCAACAGATAATATACTTATATTTTGTATAAAACTGTGATCCGGATTATCAGAAAAAACACATAGGGAGCTAAAGGAATAGTCCTTTGGCTCCTTTACTTTTATCGACTCTTTTTATCCTAAAATTCACCTTTTTATCATTTTATGGTAAAATATAAATATATTTGATAAACAAGTGATGGTGGATTTTTATGGAGATTACCTTTTACAGAAGGCTTGCCAATAAAGTTGCAGACGCAGTTGTGAAGAATGGTGAGTATTCAGAAGCTGAAGTCAAAAGAATAAATTATGGTCTGGTATGTATATTTTCTGATTTGTATAAGTTTCTTCTGATGTTAATAGTTTTTTCAATATTTTCATTATTAAAGGAATACCTTTTGGCTTTCACAGCTGTTCTCCTCCTCAGACCTGTAATAGGGGGATATCATTCAAAAAATGAGTTGGTTTGCATTATTATTTCCTTTCTTTCATTGTCACTAAGTATTGTGATAGGCAAAATCAATCCAATACCATCTATTATAGAAATATTATTATTCATACTGCTGCCAATAACAGGCGCGGCTGTGGCCCCTGTACGTACAAAAAAGATAGAAGAAACAAAAATAAAATATAAAATATTGGCAGTATTAATAACTCTTCTTTTATTAACTCTCGACTATTTTTTTATTCCCGGCCAAATGGTTGAATTGTCTGTGATTATAATCTACTTGCTTACTCTGTATCAATTCGGTAAAAACATAATATTTTCTGAAATTTAAGTTATTTTATATAAAATTAAATTTTTATTGACATTTTTGTAAAATTGAGGGATTATTTAATTAATTAATATCGAAAATTAACAGGAGAGGAGTGATTTTATGAAGAAAAGATTACTTAAATCAATTGGATTATTTTCCTTATTAGTTGCAGGATTGGTGGCAGGAGCAGCTAAGTTGCTTTGGTATTACGAACCTAAGAAATAAAAACTGTATCAGTATAAGTATACGTATCATTATAGTATAAAAACCCATAAATTTTACATATAAGCGTTTTGCATTTATGGGTTTTTTTTTCGGGAGGGATTATTTAAGTGTTTACTGCTATCGAAATATGCTTTACAGCCTTAGAAGGTTTTATTATCGCTTTCTTTTTTACTATACTCTCTGGCAATAAAGATACTATTTTCAAAGTTAAGCATAGACTAATCCTATTCACATGTTTCTATACCATATACGCATATTCAATAACTTACTTTATTCCTTCTGGTATCCATACATTACTTATTTTATTATTGACTATTTTCACTTTAAATCATCTATTTAAGTCCACGCTATTTAAAAGTATAATAAAATCCTTTTTGATTTTAACTTTTATCGCTGTAATTGAAATGTTTGTATCAGTATTGAGTCTCTTAATAACAAATACTCCGTTAAATGAATTACTAAATAATAATTTTTATGTTCTTATATGTAGTGCAATTACTAAGTCTATTGAAGTTGGATGTATGTTTATCGTATATAAAAGTAACTTAAGCCTATCCTGGTTGAATAATCCTAATCCCTATCTATCAAGGTATAAACAAATATTAGTCATTACATCAGCTGTCGTGGTGTTCTGGGCTTTTACCAATATATATTTAGCAAACGATTCCTCTAAGGCATACATCTTTAATATTATTTCACTTGTTATATATATTACCCTTATTTTATTCATGGCCTCTGCCATTCGTGAAGGTTCTAAGCTTGAACTGCTGCAGTATGCCAATGAAATGCAAAGAGATAACATTCAGCAGCTGATTGACTTTAATGAAATGGTTGCAAAGGAACGTCATGAATACAAGAATCATCTGAATACAATTTTTGGCTTATGTACTTTAAACAGGCCTGATACAAATGAGAGAATAAAACATTATATAAACAATTATGCAAATAATTCCTCTACCAAAAACATATATATTGATTCCGGTAATGATTTGATTGACGCAATAATAAACGTCAAATATAACAATGGTCTTCGAAAAGGTATTGAGTTAAAGGCAAACTTCGATGAACCTTTGCCCTCTGCCGATGTTCAGGAAGATGTTGCAGTAACTGTTTTTTCAAACATCATTGATAATGCCTTTGATGCATTAAGCAATATTGCAGAGGATGGCAAGTTTGTTTTAGTCAGAACGTATGTAGAAAATAGTCGCTATTACATTTCCATATCGAATAATGGGCCTATGATACCAGATGCCGATAAAAGAAAATATTCTCAGCAGGTTATTCCACAAAGGATAATCCCTCCAAGACCCGGGGCTTTGGCCTGTGTATCGTTCAAAATGAAATAAATCGCTGCAACGGCAGCATAGATGTCAAGAGCACGCCTGAGTTGACAGAGTTCCTTATATCCTTCAATTTAAGGCAGATAGAGACTGCTGTTTAGCTTTCTGATCTATTTCTGTATTTCTACCCATAAGTATTATGTAAACTCTAATATATATTCATGATGACAAAATAGTTTATATAATATGGCGCAGCCTTACAGTCAATTTGTTACATAAGCAGTATAGTCATAAATTATATTATATTGATATATTAAGCCATTTGAAAATCCACTAACTGACTGGTTAATGGATTTTTATTAGACTCTATTTATATTTTATAAGCGTTACATATTCCTTATTAAATGTCAAAATACTTCTTTGAATAGTAATTGAACTGGAACAAAATAAATTGTCGGTTTTACTATAAATCAATATATATTTTTCTTTACCGTCATTAAAAGTTATGTATTTGTTTGTTTTTATTTTCGTAACTATTTCTTCAAAGCATAGACCGGTACTCTGAAATAGTTTTGAATAAGGTAACCCTACATACCTTATGTGCCATGGCTCATACATTGTATGAGTAAAATTGGTCTTGCCCTCAGGGTATCTTATAATAAAACCATATTTATAGCAATTATTCTTTAACCACTTTGCCTCTTTTGTATATTTAAAATTATCAGCACCAGTATTAGGATATCTTAAAATATCCAAAGCAATACCATAATTATGTTCACTTGTCCCCGGATAAGCCACCCTTAGACGGGTTTTTTCCATTGCAGTTTCTTTGTTTTTATATATTTTCATATTACTTTTGAATCCGGTATTGAATAACTGTTCCTGATATGAAATAGAACGGTATCCGCTGTTACATAAAAAATTCTTGATACCTTGTTTTGAAGCATCTGTAAACATTTTTTTTAAAGCTTGCGCGAAATCGGTCCGGACGGTAACTGACCCATTTCCTCCAGAGCACCTGAATTTATAGACTTTTTTTAAATCCACCAATTGCTTTGGATCAACCCTGTAATCCTTGGGTATGGGATTATCTTTGTTTATTAATACAAAATTATCATTAATTTTAACCTCTGACTTATCCGGTATTTCTAAGGCTGAAATTTTTGTAGTTGTAGTCCCTTTAACTTTTTCTTTTTGAATATCAAGTATGTACATATAATTATATACAACTTCTTTGTATTTCTGTACAGACAGCGCTACCTTATCCAGAGTTTGCTTACTTAGTATAATCAGTTTGTCACCAATTATATACGCATTTGCATCATTTCCTAAATTAAATTTTGTGAGATTACTCTCAATTGTGAACGATAGGCTATTATTAATTTTAATTGCTGACGGTGTAGTAGTATTAATTTTCACCTCTCTAAAAGTAGCTGGATCTGGCTCCAAATCTCCTTTTGTTGTATTTGTAACTACGCTGGTACTCTGGACCGGATTGGAAGCGGCAAAAATATCAGTACTCATTAAAAGGCTAAATACAATAACATAACAAAATAAATTGTATAACTTTTTCCTGGACATAATTCCTCTCTCATAAAATTAAAATTGTATGACTATTGGTTGTATTCAATGACAAATTTATGTAAAATGAAAATTTTTTCTAAGTAATTATACAGCAAAATCTAACTTAAGACAATTTAAATTGTGATTTTTTTAACACTCAAGTTTTAGTTGAATCATGTAACCCTTGCTATGTTTTTTACCATTGGTAATTGGTCAGAATTTTGGTTATAATAAAATGATAGGCCAATAACAAATAACACTGGAGAAAATAAATGTTTCAACTATCCAAAGATAGCATATATTATCTTTCAACACCAATGAATTTTAAAAAGGGTATGGACTATTATAACTCAAATAGAGTTAAATCAGTTTCCTTTAATGAGGAGCTCCTGCTTTTTGACGCTATGGTAGTGGGTACTCATCCCTATAATGTTCAGGTTCAGTTTACCAGGCAGGGCCATATAAAGAATTACTCCTGTACCTGCCCGGATAATAATCGGACTGAAAGATGCTGCAAACACATAACAGCAGTGCTGTTATTTATAAAAGCAAAAGATGAAGAGGGTTTTTTCAACTCCATAAATTATAAAAAAGCTGCAAAAGAATTATTTGATTTCTTTAACAGCAAATCTGCCTCTATGAAGACTTCAGTTAACATTGAGTATACTCTGGAGTTGGTTAAGACAAAAGCCTCAGTTCTAAAACGAGGTCCTGCAGCAGTGCTCTCACTCAAAATGGGTCTGGACAGAATGTACATTGTTAAAAATGTCGGTGAACTATTGGAGTGCATAAAACACCACAAAGTGCTGACCTTTGGAAAAGGATTCTCCTTTGATCCCTCAGTTCACTCATTCTGTGAAAATGATTACGCCATAATATGCTATCTGATGGAAATGTGGCAAAATGATAATCTTATAGATTACCTTACAGGAGACTTTAAAAAGCGCAGCATATTTAAGGACAAGGAAATTTATTTATCCGATGCTGCCCTTAAGAGATTATTAGAGTTATTACTCCCCATTAGTTTTAATGTCATAGCAGACGGACAAAACTATAATAATGTTTCAATTACTAACAGTGATCTACCCATTGACTTTACGTTAACTAAAAATGCCAGTACAGTAGATTTGAAATTTGAAACAAAACACCCTTTTCATATGGTTACCTGGGATTGTGAATATTTCCTGTTGGATAAAAACATTTATAAGGTTTCACGGAATCAGACGGAATATTTAAAACCATTTGTTCAGTTTATTCAAAAAGAAAAAATCAATAAAATAACTTTTACAGATGATGATAAGGATCGTTTGTTTACCGAAGTTCTGCCCTTCCTTGATAAAGCAGGTAATGTTTTTATTGATGACGAGCTTCAGGCTTTGGTGGAAAGGCCCGACTTTGAGTCCGAAATATATTTGGACAAGGTTGAAGATATTATTACTGCCGATGTTAAATTCAAATATGGCGACAGGGTTATTAATCCCTTTTCGGCCGATAAAGTAAAGTCGCCCTTTGATAAAATATTGGTTAGAAATCTTGAGGATGAAAATAAAATACTTGATATACTTGCTGAAACCGATTTTAAAGTAAGTGGAAATAAAATATATCTCGACGAGGAAGATAAAATATTTGATTTCGTTAATTCCGTTATACCTAAACTTCAGGAGCACTCTCAGATTTTTTACTCTGATGGTTTCAGAGCCATGACTATTAAACGGCAGCCCTCCTTTTCGGGTTTCTTAAGATTAAACACTCTAAACGGATTTCTTGAATTTAACTTTAATATTGAAGGTGTGGAACGTGACGAGTTGGTAAATATTTTTAATAGTCTCCGCCAAAAGAAAAAACATTACCGTTTGAAGAATGGAGCCTTTCTTCCATTGGAATCAGAAGGTCTGATAAATATGTATGAAGTTATAGAGCAGCTGGAGTTAAGTTCATATGATATGGAACAGGAATTTATCCAATTACCTAAATATAGAGCTCTATACATAGACAATATGCTTAAAGAAAGCGGAATGAAATTCTTCGAACGTAATGCTTCTCTAAAAGCTCTTATTAGTGATATTCAAGACCCTGCGGAAACTGAATACAAAATTCCCAAAAGCATTAATGGTACTCTGAGAGACTATCAGAAGCTTGGATTTAAGTGGATGAAAACTCTTACTCATTATGGGCTTGGTGGAATTCTGGCAGACGATATGGGTCTTGGAAAAACTCTGCAGGTCATTACTCTGCTGCAATATGACAAGGATTTGTATGGTCACAGACCATCGTTGGTGGTTGTTCCAACTTCACTGATCTATAATTGGTGCTCTGAGTTTCACAAGTTTGCTCCAAATATGACAGTGACAGCAATTGTTGGAAATAAGAGCGAACGGCAGGAACTAATACGGCAGGGAATGGCTTCAGATATTGTAGTTACCTCTTATGCGTTAATCAGACGAGATATTGAAGATTATAAAGATTGTAACTTCAGGTACTGTATACTTGATGAAGCGCAGCATATTAAAAACCCGCTTTCCCAGGCTGCAAAGGCTGTTAAACAGATTAATTCGGAGCACAGGCTGGCTTTAACCGGAACGCCAATGGAAAACAATCTGACCGAGCTCTGGTCTGTAGTTGACTTTATCCTTCCTGGATATCTGCGCTCTCATTCAAAGTTTGTTGAAAAATATGAAAGCCCAATTTTAAAAGGTGACACATCTTCCCTTTTAAGCCTGGGAAGACAAATCCGCCCTTTCATCCTCAGAAGGCTGAAGCAGGATGTTTTGAAGGAGCTCCCGGAGAAAATCGAGCATGTCATCGAAGCTGAATTAACTCAGGAGCAGAAAAAACTCTATGTTGCTTATCTGGAGCAGGCAAAGGGTGAACTGTTCAGTGAGATAAAAGAAAAGGGCTTTGAAAAAAGTCAGATTAAAATACTTTCGGTACTGACAAGGCTTCGTCAGCTCTGCTGTCACCCCTCCCTGTTTGTGGAAGACTATGACGGTGATAGCGGAAAGTTTCAGCTGTTGAAGGAAATTGTAGAGGATTCACTTAATGCCGGCCATAGAATACTCATTTTTTCACAGTTTACCTCCATGTTGTCCATTATCAGGGAATGGCTTAAAGATGCTGGCATAAACCATCTTTATCTTGACGGTTCAACCCCTGCAGATGAAAGAATGAAGCTGGTACGGAGCTTTAACAGCGGAGAGGGACATATATTTCTTCTTTCTCTCAAATCAGGTGGGACAGGCCTTAATCTTACAGGGGCTGATACGGTTATCCATTATGACCCCTGGTGGAACCCGGCGGTAGAGGATCAGGCAACAGACCGCGCATACAGAATTGGCCAGACTAAGACTGTACACGTTATGAAGCTGGTAACCCACGGAACAATTGAAGAAAAAATACTGAACCTTAAAGAAAGAAAAAAACAGTTGGTAGATGCGGTAATTCAAACTGGAGAAACTCTGATTACCAAAATGACTCAGCAGGAGCTGGAAGAGCTGTTTGAAATATAAATGGAACTGTCACAAAACGATATACCTCCAAAATAGGCTATAGTTTTTATGTCTACTTTGTGTTTGGATGTAAAAGGGCTGTCTCAAATTTCGAAACAGCCCACATCATCACTGTACCTTCTTATAGTACTTCTGTTATGAACTCCTGTTCCAGAATACTGAACTTTTTATCATTACAATTGACCGAATATAATAAATCAAGGCTACTAATCCACAAAATAATTTTTCTGCCAAACAGATTGAAGCTATTACATGGAAAGTAGCCTTGAACTATTTAAATTTTACTATTTAAACTCTCTCTATTTCAAATTCTCGGGATTCAGTCCCTGAAGCTCCTCTGGTACGAAGAGACCGTCTTTTCTAATTAACTTATCATCAAACCAGATCTCTCCACCGCCGTACTCCGGCCTTTGTATAAACACCAAATCCCAGTGAATAGAAGACTTGTTGCCATTAGGAGCCTCTTCATAACAGCTGCCTGGAGTAAAGTGAATGCTCCCCTTTATTTTCTCATCAAAGAGTGTATCCTTCATAGGTGTCTCGATATATGGGTTAACACCTATTGCAAATTCACCCACGTACCTGGCTGCTTCATCTGTATCAAATATTTCATTAATTCGCTCAGTATCGTTGGCAGTAGCTTTTATTATCTTTCCATCCTTGAACTCCAGGCGAATATTTTCAAAGGTTACGCCCTGATATACAGCCGGACAATTATAGGTTATTACCCCATTTACAGAGTTCTTAACAGGTGCGGTAAATACTTCTCCGTCCGGTATATTCATTTTTCCGTCGCATTTTATGGCTGGAATCCCCTTGATTGAGAAGGTAAGATCGGTACCTTTTCCTGTAATGCGAACTTTATCGGTGGCTTCCATCATCTTAACCAGCGGGTCCATTGCAAGGGACATTTTTCTGTAATCCAAATTGCAAACATTAAAATAGAAGTCTTCAAAATATTCTGTTGGTGTATTTGCCAGCTGTGCCATGGAGTGACTTGGATATCTCATTACACACCATTTTGTGTGGTTAACACGCTGTTCTGAATGTACAGGCTTTGAAAACAGTGACATATATATTTTCATTTTGTCAGCCGGTACTGACCCCTTTTCACTTACATTATCCCCTGACCTGATTCCTATATAAGCATCCATATCCTTCATACGTTCCAGCTCGTACCTGGCCATATCTTTTATTTGTTCCTCGGTACACTGTTCAAGCAATACCCTTTCCAATTCAGGATTTTTTATTGTGAGGTAAGGTATTGCTCCCACTTTATATGCCTCACGGATTAGTGCCCTTGTAAGGGGTACCTCATTACCTATATTTTCAATGAGAATTTTTTCTCCCGGCTTCAACTCACAGGAATAATTTATAAGATTTTCTGCCAGCTTTTCTATACGTGGATCCTTCATTATCAATTCCTCCGACAAATTATTATAGTTTTGTTTTTAGTTTTTATAGTTTTGCTTATCATGATTTGGCCTGAATATGTTGAGACACCATTGAAGAGTTCCACACCAGGTCAGCACATGTAAAAATTATTGTTTAACAGTTAAAAATATGTTTGAATCATTTCAATAGCTCTTCCAGCTCATTAAGGGTCTTTTCAAACACGTCTAAAGCGTCCTGAACAGGCTGAGGAGACGAAAGATCAACACCAGCTTTCTTCAACAGTTCCAAAGGATAATTTGAGCCCCCGCTCTTCAAAAACTCAATATACTTATCAACTGCAGGCTTACCTTCTGTAATAATTTTTTCTGCTATTGCAGTTGCAGCAGAAAACCCTGTGGCATATTTGTAAACATAAAAGCTGCTGTAAAAATGGGGAATCCTTGCCCATTCCATAGCTATATCCTCGTCAACAGCTACAGTCTGTCCAAAATACTTTTTGTTCAGCCCGTAATAAATATCACTCAATTCCTGGGCATTAAGTGCCTCTCCTTGCTCCACTTTTTCATGTATAATTTTCTCAAACTCAGCAAACATTACTTGTCTGAATACTGTTCCTCTGAATTCCTCCAGATAGTGATTCAAAAGATACGCCTTCTCCTGTTTGCTGGAGGCTCTGGGCAGCAAATATCTCATTAGCAGAGATTCATTTACTGTTGAAGCCACCTCTGCTACAAATATTTTATATTCCGAATAAACGTAGGGCTGAGTCATATTTGAATAATATGTGTGAAGCGCATGACCCATTTCATGTGCAAGAGTAAAAACATCATTTATTTTACCCTGATAGTTGAGAAGGACATATGGATGAGTCTTGTATGCACCCCAGGCGTACGCCCCGCTGGTTTTACCCTCGTTCTCATATACATCTATCCATGAGGAGTCAAATCCCTTCTGCAGGTAGGATACATACTCCTCTCCCAAAGGCTTCAGAGCTTCGGCAACAATTGTTTTTGCCTCTTCATAGGGTATATTCTTGTCAAACTCCTCAACCATAGGTACATATAAATCATACATATGCAGTTCATCAAGTTTAAGAACCTTTTTACGCAGTTTCAGATATCTGTCCAATAGAGGCAGATTTTTATTTACCGTTTCAATCAGAGTGTTATACACATCAACTGAAATATTGTCATTGTCCAGAGAAGCTTCCAACGCAGAACTATACTTTCTTACAACGGAGTAGAACCTGTTTTTCTTAACATTGCCTGTCAGTGAAGCCGCCAGGGTATTCCTCATCTTCTTATATGTGCTGTAAACCGCTTCAAAAGCATCCTTTCTGACTCGTCTGTCCTTGCTTTCCAGGAAAGTAATATATCTTCCCTTTGTTACCTCTACCTCTTCCCCATCTTCATTCTTTATGTAGGGGAATTTTATGTCTGCGTTGTTAAACATGGTGAACACATCATCAGCTATGTTGGATATTTCGGAAGTCATAGCCAATATCTGCTCTTCCTTTTCAGATAAGATATGTTCCTTTTGTCTTAAATTTTCATTTATCATAAACGAATAAACCGACAATTCTTTATCGGAATTTATATATGACAGTAATTTATCTTCGGGAATACTCAGAATTTCAGGAACTATAAAGGATATGGCAGAATACACCTCTGTTGCCAGAGAAGTAGCTCTCTCTGTCAATGCCTGATAAGTGGCATCAGTATTGTCCTCATCCCTCTTCATCCTAGCAAACACAAAAACCTTATCGTTTAATGATAAAAGCTCATCACTTTTTTTCAGGCACTCCAGAAGCTTCTGGGCACTTTCTCCCAGTGTGCCCTGGAAAACCTTCATCTGCCCGGCCAGTTCCTTAACTTTCTTAAAATCCTGTTCCCATAATGAAATATCACTGTATATATCCTCCAGCTTCCATTTAAATCTGGAATCAATATCCTGCCTCTTTGGTAATTTGTTTTTTTCAGTCATCCTGCCTACCTCCTTAAAATAACCTTATATTGCTAGTAAACTTAACCGTACAACTTTTATACACTTTTATTAGTTTGTCTTTAATTAGTTTATCAAGTTTATTAAAAAACTTGCACCTAAATACTGGTCAGATGATTTATGCCGTTTATGTAGTCCATATATATATTTGCTGATATAATAAATTATAGAGCAATAACAGGATATATTCCATGGATTCCCTTAAAAATCATTTTTATCGCCGAATTATTACATTTTCCGGATACTTATGATAAAGTATAATTTAACAGTATAATATTGATTTACTTTTATATAAATCAGTAAATATTCAACTTAATATAATTTAACTCAAGGAGGTTAGTAATGGGATTATTTAATTTTATTAAATCACAGTTTATAGAAGTAATAGAATGGACTGATAATAGTCCTAACACAATGGTTTACCGCTTCCCTGTTGATAATAAGGAAATAAAAATGGGTGCCCAGCTTACAGTCAGGGAATCCCAGGTAGCGGTTTTTGTTGATGAAGGTCAGATAACAGACATTTTTACTCCGGGTAGATACACTCTTGACACACAGAACCTTCCCATACTGACCAAGTTAAAGTCTTGGAAATACGGATTTAATTCTCCTTTTAAATCTGATGTTTATTTTGTAAATACAAAGCAGTTTACCAACTGCAAATGGGGAACTACAAACCCTGTAATGATGAGAGATGCAGAGTTTGGTATGCTGCGTTTGAGAATGTTTGGTACTTATTCTTTTAAGGTTTCAGACCCTACCGTTTTCCTTAGAGAGGTATTCGGTACTTCTGCTCTTTTCACCATTGATGGAATTACAGGACAACTGAAAAGCAAAATTGTTGCAGGTATTTCAGATTTACTGGCTGAAGCAGCTATTCCGGCTCTCGATCTGGCCTCAAAGTATGATGAAATTGCAGCCATGTCCAGAAAGAAGCTTGATAAGACCTTTGAGTCCTTAGGTCTGACTCTTTCAGCCCTTGTTATTGAAAATATATCCCTTCCTGAGGAAGTAGAAAAGGTTCTTGATAAACGTACCTCAATGGGTATTATAGGGGACAGTCTAAATCAATATACAAGGTATCAGGCAGCTGAATCCATCAGAGATGCAGCACAAAACCCTGGTGGGGCCGCTGGTGCCGGAGTTGGTCTGGGTGCCGGAATAGGTTTAGGCAATATATTTGCTGAGGCTTTTTCAGCAGGACATCAAAATGCAGGAGAAAAGCAGGCTTCTCAGGGGGCGGCCACAGCACAAAACCCTGCGCCCGGCAAAATAACTTGTTCTGCCTGCGGTGCACAGCTTTCGGCACAGGCTAAATTCTGTATTGAGTGTGGGACCAAGGTTGCACCTGCTGTGATAAAATGTGCAGGCTGCGGAAGTGAACTGCCGGGCGGAAGCAAATTCTGCCCGGAATGCGGTCAAAAGCAGTAACGTCATATTAACTGCTTTTTTGCATTATATTTTTTCCAGATAGAAGTACTGTCTATCTGGCTAATGTTTAACCCTTTTATCTGTTTAATAATTTATTTGAGGTCAAAAGTATGAATAAAATAAATCAGGAAGCTGTATCACAAAAATCTGCCACATCTTTTAAATGTCCATCCTGCGGCGGTGTTATGGTTTTCGATCCGGAAAGCCAAAATCTGAAATGCGAATACTGTAAGTATACGCTTAATATGGAGGATAACAAACAGCATCCCACAGCCTATGGCTTTGAGGACAGCCAACTGGAATCACAGGTATGGGGCGAAAAAAATCATGTGGTCAAGTGTAAAAACTGTGGGGCAGAAACAATTCTTGACGCCTTTGTTGTTGCTGACCGCTGTCCCTTTTGTGGAAACAGCAATATACAGGAGGAAGGAATAACGAGGGGAATAATGCCTGAGAGCATAATCCCATTTAAAATAAATTCCGAAACAGCTATCAGCCTGTACAAAAAGTGGCTTAGTGGAAAATGGCTTGCTCCTACCAAGCTAAAAAAAAGTGTGAAAGACCAGCATGTACAGTTAACAGGGATGTATGTCCCCTGTTGGTTGTTTGATGCCGACACAAACTCATTTTATACTGCCATGGCCGGTGAATACTACTATGTCACCGTATACAGAACCGAAACACGAAATGGAAAGACAGAGCAGGTACCATATCAGGAAAGGCGTACCCGCTGGTATCCTGTCTCTGGTAATTATTCTGAGAATTTCAGGAATTTTATTGTTGATTCTTCTGTCCATATTGATGATGAAATGTATGACAGTATCCTCCCATATAATCTGGAGGAATTGACTCCTTACAAACCTGAATATTTATCCGGCTTTAAAGCAGAACGATATTCAGTGGATCTGAAAACCGGATGGGAAACTGCAAAGGAACGTATATCCAAACTTATTGAAAGAGGAATTATATCTCAGATCAACGCTGATGAGGTAACTTCTTTAAGATTTAAAACTGCATATAGTAATAAAAAATACAGACATGTACTCCTGCCCTTATGGTTTTCATCATTTAAATATAAAAATAAAACTTATGGTTATATGATTAATGGACAAACTGGAAGGGTAAACGGGAAGTCACCAGTTTCCCCCTGGAAGGTTACATTGCTGATTGCAATAATAATAGCGCTTATTTCGGTAGGTTATTGCCTGATAAGTATGTATACCGGAGCATAGAGATAAAAAACCAATACCCCTGGAAGGTATTGGTTTTTTCTATTTTTAACTGTCAGCTTTTATACTGTTAATCATTAATTTGGTTTTCAACTATTAATATATTAGTATTTAGATATCAGAACAATTCTTGTTACTTTCTTTTCATCAGACAGTTTTATATTTGTCTTTCCGTCGGCTCCAATATAATATAATCTCATATTATCTCCGGCATTTACATAGAAGAGTCCATCAACAGCATCATCATACTTGCAGCGCTGCCATTCTTCACCCATGATCTTTTTCAGAGAATTGTCAGACTGAAGAATATAGCAACCCGTATCAGCAAAGAAAACTGTTGCTCCTATTTCAATACCGCTTTTCAAATCTCTGACATACCATGCATCTTTTATATTCAAGGCCTTTTTTGTTGCCTTACCGGAGGCAATTGTAGTAACAAAACCATTGTAATCTGAATCTACAAACGCCAGTTTATTTGTGCCGCAATCGACTACTTCAACTATACCTTTTGTATGTAATTGTATGCTTTTACCTGTCAGATCAAAAGCATAGCCCTTGGCATTTGAATAGTCCCATTCTTCTTCTTCTTCAATCCATTCAACACCTTTATTGTAAATATAATAATTATTGGTCCACATCCCGGTAAATACTGCATTAACATCCAGAGGTGACTTGGCATTGATAGCTTTTGCCGCACCTCCCTTTAGCGGTATTGAATAGAAGATTACACAATCAGTTGAAATTGTGTCATATGGTTTAGTGTCAACGGCAAAAGTAATGTTCTTACTGTCTGTATGTATATATTGATTGCCTGGAATTGCTCCTTCTGCGATCCACTGAACCTGGCCGCTGCCATCGGCTGCTTTAGATGCTACCCATGTTTTTCTTCCGTTTTTCAAACCGTTGTAATATATCCTGCCGTTAATAATCGAAAAACTCGGGAACTCAGTATCAGCCATATCAGCTATCAGCTTGGCTTCATTGGCTTTAGCATTAGCAGGAGACCTGAAGATTTCTCCCTCGTCATTCATATAGTAAATGTTGGTACCATCTGTTTCATAGTACAATATGCTGTCATCGATAAAACGAGTAGGCATATTTGCGGACCCGTCTTTTGGTAAACTCAGAGATGTTGAGGATTTTTCATCATACATATAATATATGTAATTACCTGCAACCTTTAGATTTACCCCATAGAAATTACTTACTAACTTTTGATTACCTGTTCCATCATTTTTCACCCGATACAGGTTACTGTTTGATACATAATAGCAATAAGCAGTATCCGATGCCGCCAATGCATTGTTTACAACTCCTACTGTCGGCGCACCTTCTTCCCTTGTAGTAATTCCAACCCCTGTCAGAACCAAAGCCAGCGCAATAATTAAACTGGAAGTACGTTTGAATTATGGAATGCATTTTTACCACTTAAAGAGTCACCCTTTCTACAGAATATTGTTAAACTTATCCTATTAATTTACATTTTTTATTTCAAAACTTCTATATAAAATGTAAAAATCAGGACTTTTTTCCTAAAAAATTAGGTATCATTATAAAAAAATATAATAATATTTCACTACTTGAAAAATTTACAAATTATGGTATACAAACCAATTAACATCCATAATCTAATATAGCGAAAATTAAGCACTTGAAAATTTAAAAAATATTTAGTATACTATGATAGAAATTTATGCGCCCGTAGCTCAGCAGGATAGAGCGTCGGTTTCCTAAACCGCAGGTCGCACGTTCGAATCGTGTCGGGCGTACCATGAAAAACCGCTATCCATAAGGATTAGCGGTTTTGTTATATATTGCTATTGGTTGACATAATTTGATTTTGACTACTATTTGACTACTAAAGTTTTAATTAGACATCAAAAAAAAGCACATGGGTTCTAAAATTACTTACTTTACTATACATAGCACTGTACTTTTGGCTTACCATAGTGTACACATCGGTAACAATCGGTCCTGTTTATTTTATAACCGAACAACTTGCATGTAAGATTAAGCAATGACATAATATCAGCTTCTTTATGCATAAAAACAAGCTAAGGTTATCATTCCTCAGCTTGTTTTGCTTGCCTTCACCATTGTTTAATTATGTATTTATATTTTTATTAAATACTGTCAACAATATCAAGACATAAACTTAAAATCATTTTTTTTCGCTTATATTCCTTTGTTTTGACTATATTATATATAATATATATTGCATATCCTGCACCCATAAATACTAATATTAGTTCTAATATTTTAACTAGAACACCATAAATCCCTTTATCATCTGTTTTAATTATACTAGCAACTACAGCTATAAATGCAAGTACAATAGATGATAAACTACCAAATACACTTAAATAATCTCCTATGTTTAAGTCACCCACTTCAGATTTAAGTAATACTTTTAATTTTGATTTAACAACTTCTTTACTTACACTATTTGGTAAATTATTAAAGTAGTTATTTACTGCAATATTAATTTCTCTATACAATTTCTCAATGTCTTTTTCCTTTGTCTTACATATTGCATCTAATTTTTCTTTCAATCCTATATAATTCAACCTTAATACAGCTTCGAATATGCTATTTATATGATCAGCATTTGTATCCATAATACTTGTTAACCCTTTTGTAAAGGTATTTTTCTTTTTGATAGGAGCAAGGTTATTATCTATCTCCTCCAACTTTTCATAAATATCATCAAGTGACTCAATAATCTTCTTACTATCGTACATTAGTGTTATCCTCTTTCCATTTTCAATATTTCACATAAAAGTAGAATTCCTGCAATTATTTCAATTTATTCACAACACACTACCTAAGAATTCTTCAATATCAAACCATTTTCTATCTTTCATTTTATACTCAAATTTAACCATTTGTTTTATTTTATCTAGTCTCTTATTTAGTATTTCCTGACTATCATCATTACTTGAACGTTCTATCGCTAGATATCTTTCAAGAATGTATTGAGGTGCTTTGGTAACCACGTTTAAATGTATTATATAAAAGTCGTCCATCCTTCAAATATGCCATAACTTAGTTCCTTTAGCATCTGGCATATTGACTCTTTATCATGTCCCTCAATTTTAAAATTGAATTTCTCTCCTTTTCTTTTCTAAATATTCTTCATAAAAAGGAGAATCCCTGCAAGTTAAAGATGCAAAAAGGAGAGTATATTCCAACTCCCCTGTACACGCTGCTTTCGTAATTAACTCCCATACCTATTTCACTGCATAGCATTAAGTCGAGTATTTCTATTTCCACTGTTCTTGTTTCTTCTCAAAATTCAAGCAATGCATACAATTTTGAAATTGCAAAGCTGCTATGTCATCATAACAAATCTTGACGTTTGGTAAAACTATCTGACAATTAGCTGGGGTCAAGCCCCAGGGCTTGTATAAACTCGTCTTTATTGTCAGTATACATTTAATCAAAAGCGATATACCAAAAGCTAATCTTCTTCTTTGCTCTACCTCAATTTGCTTTGCTGGTATTTTAAATTCTTTCATTTCATGTCTCCTTTTATATACCTCTATGTAAAATTAAATAGTGTGCATCAAATTACCGTTTCACCCATCTTCATACTATATGAATAAATTATCTTTTATCTGCTTACTGTATAAATAAGTATATTAACATGATAGGTAAAATATTTACTAAGGAGTATGCTATGCCATCTTGCCACGAGTGTAATACAAAAGCAGGTAAACATCATATTATTTTTAGAGGAAATAAGTCAATTATTGTTTATTTACCTATAAATGAAATTTATTTGTGTAATAAATGTCATAAAAAAATTCACTCAAACAAATCCATGGATAACAGATATAAATGTCTTCTGCAAAAAAGACTGGAAAAACTCTTCCCAGAACAGTATTACAGTCTTGAGGAAATAAAAACACTCCTTAAACTGAATTATATTCAAACTAAGATGCTTGAAAAACATGTAAAATCAGATCCAAATGGTTATAATTCAAGCGATGTTATCAAGTATTTACTCGGCGGTAAATTATACTGTTAGTAGTATAGACTGTTTCTTTCATTAAGTACACAATCCTTACTAAAATCTTCCGGAAATGCATTTCTTTTGAGACTTATTCTTCAATATCTATCAGCACTTGCAAATTAAAGTAACATACAAACCTGTTAGCACATATAATTATGTATACCAATTTTATTATTATTTATAGATCTATAGATATTTATCTATGTTAGGAGTGAGTTTATGGAAACTGATTCTGATATTATTATTGAACTGTCCGGCAGGCTTAAAGAAATATCAGCACGAAACACAGCTGAGTCCATATACGATAAAATAAATCTTGCTAAGCAAAAAAATAGTGATAAAGAAACGGTAAATGTCCTGGAAGAAATTATTAACAATCTCATTACTGACAAAAATGAACTTATTCAGATAATAAAATGCTATGAACAGGAATTCATAACCCAGGATATTTCCAATGAGGATATAGAGTATATCACAAGGGAATTGTTCCCCATTGTAACTTCTTTACTTCCATTAAGTGGTGGGGATAATGAGTTTGTTTCCACAATAAAAAAGATCCTGTCTGCCGAAACCCTGAAGATATTAAAGCTTCTTGGCTTTAATTATAAAGAAGCTATAGGCCAGCCTTTAACGAATTTAGTTTCGCAGGCTATACAAAACCAAACAAATAAGCTTACGTCTCCCAAAGGTAGCAATAGTAAAAGATAGCTTCAATAGAAACAATATATCTAATAATTTGTGAATAACGAAATCAATGGTTTCAACAAATAATCCCCATAAAAATATAGGTATATCCACAGCTTTGTCCACAAAATGCAGGTATTCTGTGGATATAGCCTCTTTTTCCTGTGATTAATCCACAGAAATTACACAAAATCTACAGTTATCTGTTAATAACAATATTATCACTTCACTGTGGACAACCTGAATATTTTTATCTACAAGAAACCCCCATACATATGGGGTTTTCAACAGGTTTATTAACAAAATGTAGTGTTTCTGTGGATAACTTTAATTAACTTTAACAAGAAATCCACAGAAAACACCTGTTATGCACAAAAAAATGTGGGTAATTAGTACTACTTGTTACTACAAACATGATTATATTTATTATCTGCACTTTCTATTCTTTATACTCTCTACATAACCTTTACATAAAACCTCCGGCTTCTGGGACCATCAAATTCACAGAAGTATATACCCTGCCAGGTACCTAATACAAGTCTTCCATCTTCAACAATAATGTACTGGCTGCTTCCAACAGCACTGGCTTTTAGATGTGCCGAGCTGTTACCTTCCATGTGTCTGAATTCCGCCCTGTCGGGATAAGCCCTGTCCAGACCTAGCAGCATATCTCTTACAACATCCGGATCAGCATTTTCATTGATGGTTATTCCGGCCGTAGTATGGGGGCAAAAAACTAATACCGCACCGTCTCTGATTCCGCTTTTGGTAAGTGCCTCCTGAACTTTAGCAGTTATGTTATAAAAGTTCTGTCGTTCAGTTTTCAAATTAAATTCAAAAATCATATAGCTTCACCTCAACCTTTTCATTTATTTCAATAAAATCCTGTCCCACATTGCAATCAAAAGCCAACACGTTGACATTATTATGGGCTGCAAGACTTAAGGCTTCTGCAAATTCCTTGTGCCTCACAGCATTGGGCGTAAAACTGCTCACACCCTTCATTTGAATAATAAACACAATGTATGCCTTATAACCCTTTTCAGCACATTCAATAAGCTCTTTGATATGCTTTACTCCCCTATCTGTGGGGGCATCTGGAAATAACGCAACATTATTTTCTTCAAGAGTAACGCCTTTAACCTCTACAAATATCTTATCCTCTTCCGTTTCAATGTAAAAATCAAACCTGGAATTCCCGTATTTAACCTCAGGTTTGACCAGAATAACATTACTAAAAAGCTTACCTTCAGAAATCAATTCACTAAAGATTTTATTGGGAACCTGACTGTCTATGTTTACTGGTCTATTGCCTTTCATTACTCCAATAAGGTCGTATTTGGTTTTTCTTGACGGGTTATCAGACTCCTGTACAAAAACAGTTACACCAGGATTCAGAAGCTCCTTGCATCTTCCTGTATTTTTTACATGACAAACCTCTTGCCTGCCGTCTAACTCAACAATAGCGATAAACCTGTTGGGTCGACTGATAAATTGCGCACTTTTTATATTTTGGTAAATCAACATATCCTCCGTATGATACCGTAATTAATAATCTGTTCAGCTAATATTATAGCAACAAAACCTGAGTTCAACGAGCCAAAAGTTTAACTTTCCCAAGAATGATTTATATAAAATTTCTGGCATATTTCTGGTATAAAAATTAACAGGTATGGATAAAAGTATATATATAACTCTAAATTGGGCAGGCACATTTATACTCGTTTATATAATTAGCAATTATGGATAAACGAATATCATTAATGCTTCCAAATTAAATTTGATTTTTAGAAATCATGAGGGGAGATTTGATTATGAAAAACGAAGTTTCTTTTTTCCGTTGTAAAAAATGTGGAAATATGATTGCTTTAATAAAAAATGGCGGAGGTACTCTTGTCTGTTGTGGAGAACAAATGGAAAAGCTTATTCCCAACACAACTGAGGGGGCTGTGGAAAAACATATTCCAGTTGCCCTGAGAAGTAATGGCAGTATTAATGTAGAAGTCGGTTCAGTTCCACATCCAATGATTGATGTTCACTATATTGAATGGATTGCGGTGGTGGGTGATGAAGGGATTGAAATAATATACCTGCATCCGGGTGATGATCCAAAGGCCATTCTAAGCGACAAGAAAAATGCTGAAGTATATGAATACTGCAATATTCATGGCCTATGGAAAGGTGAAGTTAAGTAGTAAATAAGTTTTTAGTAATTAAGCAGAATTTTTCAGGAAGTAAGATAGCTATATTGGTATACACCAGCCGGCTTCTTAAAAAGAAGTTAGTATAAAATTAAGTGAAGATGAACTGTCCACCTATATGTGCGGCCGTTTTGTTATACACACCACTAATAAAACACCTCCAAATAGATATTGGTTAATGACCGTATCCACTTTGGAGGTATCTTATCATCTTAATTTTCAAAGCAGCCACATCTTTATGATGGTATATTTCTCATGGCTTGATAATATTAAAAGCCTCAGCCTTAATATCCGGTTCCGCCGCCCTTCTCCTTATTCACTATTGCTACAGAAGCACTGGCTCCAATCCTGCTGGCACCTGCTTCAATCATAGCTTTAGCTGTTTCATAATCTCTGATTCCTCCGGAAGCCTTAACCCCCATTTCAGCTCCTACAGTATCTCTCATAAGCTTTATATCTTCTACAGTGGCTCCTCCGGTGCTAAAACCGGTGGATGTTTTTACATAATCTGCTCCGGCCTCTTTACAAATGCTACAGCATTTCCTCTTCTCTTCATCAGTTAATAAGCAGGTTTCCAGAATAACCTTAACCAGTGCTTTTCCCTTTGCAGCCTGAACTACAGCTTCTATGTCCTTCTTAACATAATCAAAATCACCTGATTTTACTGCTCCTACATTTATTACCATATCAACTTCTGTTGCACCGTTTTCAATAGCTTCTGTCGTTTCAGCAGCTTTAGCAGCAGATGTTGTAGCCCCCAAAGGGAATCCAATAACTGTACACACCTTTATTTCAGTATCCTTTAAAAGCTGGCTGCATAAGCTGACATAACAAGGATTTACACACACTGATGCAAATCCAAACTGAACAGCCTCTCTGCATAATTTTTCAATTTGATCTTTTGTAGTATCTGGCTTCAGAGCAGTATGATCTATCATTCCTGAAATACTCATATTACTTACCTCCCATGTACCGACATAGCGGCATAAATTATATTGAAATATTGTACTCCTCTATTGCTTTTAGATTAATAAAGAAGGTTAATAAACTAATCATACTTATTATCACTAATTATTCAGGAAAATACAAGGTACAGACACATATTTGTAACCCCTCTGCCAATTGATCCTGATTATTTCTAAAATCAGATATAACTCAGGAAAAATGTAAAATATTGTTTTTGGCAAGTATAAATCCGAGCAGTGCGGAACTTAATTTTCCGAGCACCCCTTTCCCATTAATGGGATTTCATGGTTGAGTGTGTCAGCCTGTAACTTTGACCTTGGAAAACAAGCAA
>Ga0134099_1000186_pt1 | contig 80096 bp, 66 predicted proteins | sample 10_taG_2_FD_105482 | JGI IMG/M metagenome (GOLD analysis project Ga0134099, IMG submission 105482) | Switchgrass degrading microbial communities from high solid loading bioreactors in New Hampshire, USA - 10_41_5_180_A2 metaG | ecosystem: Engineered > Bioreactor > Semi-continuous > Anaerobic >...
ATACTACATCATACTACAACACCAAAATAATACAAAATTTTAACAAAAAAATAACCGCTTTTTGCGGTGTATTTTTGCCTTTGGTAATTTTTCTTTTAAACTATAACTGCAAAAGAAACGAGAAAAAATATTCGTTAGAAAAACTGATAACGCAAATCTCTTACCTGTTACCGAACCGACAAATCATAACGATTCATTGCCGAAGAGATGTAAAAAGAAACAAATTCAGTTTTATACTGTTTGACAATTCAATGATTCCATTTTATAATAAGTTGCAGGCAAATTTCCTATGCGGACATGGCGGAATTGGCAGACGCACCAGACTTAGGATCTGGCGGGTAACCGTGGGGGTTCAAGTCCCTTTGTCCGCACCAGCGATATCAAACAATTCATAAGAAAGCCCTTTTATGGAGGGCTTTTTTTAATGCATTTTTGTTGTTCGGTTAAGAAAAAAATATAATAAAATTATGCTCTTGATATATATACAAAAATTTCTTAGAATGGAAAACAAATATTCAATGCATATATATATTTTTAATAATGCATCTGTCTGTGACTTCTTATGATATTCTGCAGAAATTCTGATTAATCCGGATATCTGAAAAATGGATAAGAAAGAGGTAGAAAGTATGATACGTTTCGAAACTCCTTATTCTTCTGAAGATGTGGACTACGACGGGAGCAGGCTTGATGTTCTGGACAGACATTTTCAGAAAATGATTGATGCAAATGAACTTGTATCGGCCAATTACTGCCTGTCGAGGTACGGCAAAATATTTGCCAATGCTGCCATTGGGAAGCTGTCGTACAGAGAGGACGATACCCGCGAACTAAGACCCGATACAATTCAGTGGATAGCTTCAATCACAAAACTGTTCTGTGCCGTTGCCATTTTCAAACTGGCAGAGGACGGGATGCTGAGACTTGATCAGACAGTGGGTGAATTCATTGAGGAATTCAAAAACCCGCCGTTCAACAAAATCAACATTGCACATCTGCTTTCGCATACATCAGGAATGTATCCCGATCCCGGGGCGTTTGACAACAAGTATTTCAAGTCTCCATGGTATTTCATAGAAAGAATGAAGGAAGGGGATAACTGGATTGAAGCCGCTCTTTCCGCGGGATTGTACAAAGAACCGGGAACTGAATGGGCATACTGCAGTTTTGGCTATGTTATACTCGGCGAAATTATTTCAAGGGTAAGCGGTGTGTTTGCCGAGGATTATATCATGGAAAACATAGTCAGGCCGCTGGGACTGAAGGATACCGGTTTTACTCCTGCCAGGGAACAGATTATGCGCATGAATATCCCGAATGAACACAGAGAAAAAGGAATTCAGTCTCTTTTGAACGACGAAAAGAAGGAAAGTATATGGGATAAAATTCCTTCCACCGGCGGCGGAATGTTTTCAACTGCTTATGATCTGAATATATTCGGGACAATGCTGCTGAATAACGGTACATATGAAGGAGTACGAATAATCGGCAGGAAGTCGGTTGAAAAGATGACTTCCTTCTATCTGACCGGCGACATTAAGGATTACTGTTGGAATGCGGGGGGAGTTCCGCGTTTGTACGGCCTTGGCCCGGATATGAGATATAACCTAACGACATTCTATACAAAAGGTTCATACTTCCATGAAGGAGCGGGGGCGTGCTGTCTTTTGATTGATCCTTTCGAGAAACTTGTGGCTTCATGGTTCGTACCTTTCAGGCAATATGCATGGTATGCCCATGCGCTGTTCAATGTTTCTGCCATCATATGGTCGGGGTTGAAATAATGAATTTCCTTTTAAAGAAGCTGAAAGTCATTAAGGCAGTGGCGCTTGTTACATACAAGGAATGGAGTGCATATCGCACACATGCAATGGTATCAATTTTCGTAGGACCGGTTTATTTTATTGTGCAGTATTTTATCTGGTCGGCCGTTTATTCAGGAAAGACCTCGCTGAATGGCATGGAGCTTTCGGAAATGCTTACCTATTTCGGGGTTACTACTTTAATCGGATATCTTACGATGGATTTTGCCGACTGGAACCTTCAGATGCTTGTAAGAACCGGGAAATTCCTTACATTTGCAATACGGCCCATACACCATCGTTTTTTTGCATTGTCGCAGAAAATAGGCCACAGGATCCTGGGGCTGTTTTTTGAATTCCTGCCCTGCCTTTTAATTTTTGTCTGTATTTTCAGAATAAACCTGCGCCCCGCTAATTACGGATGGATAATTATATCGGTACTCCTTGCCTTTCTGATGAATCTTTACATGAATTACCTGATCGGCATGACGGCTTTCTGGATAGTGCAGGCAAGTGGAGTGCGCAGGGTATATCTTCTTTTGCAGAGTATTTTTTCAGGCGGGCTGGTTCCGCTTGTGTTTTTCCCGAAAGCATTGCAGAAACTTCTGTTGTTTCTTCCGTTCCAGTATGTATCGTATGTACCGGCGATGGTTTTTATCGGGCGATATACCCTTGGGGATGTGTCTTTGCCAATACCACAGATTGTAGGTTTGCAGGCAGCTGCCGTTGTGGTGACGGCTTTGATTAATGAGCTTGTATACCGTTTGTCAATGAAAAGATTTACCGGAGTGGGTGCATGAAAGCCAGGCAGGAGGAAAAATGTTTAAAAAATATATGGGAATATATGTGGAATGCATTAAGATATCGGTATCAACCGCGATGACATACAGGTTTAATTTTCTCCTGGATAATTTTATTATGCTTGTAAGCAATACCCTGTTTCCGCTGGTTACGCTGCTGATATACGGGTCAGGAGCGGAATTTCCTGAGTGGTCTTTATATGAAGTTTTATTGATTCAGGCCATATTTACAATGTCCACAGCGATAGCGGATATCTTTTTCGGCGGTGTTTTGTGGGCAACCATGCGTCATGTTATAGAAGGCAGTCTTGAAATCGTACTGTTAAAGCCCGTTGACTGTCTTTTTTTCCTTGTTGCTTCGACAGTTGATTTCAGCAGTATAAGCCTGTTTCTCGGCGGAGGTATAATGTTTGCAGTTGCCCTTTCCAATATCGGCCGGGTTTCGGTACTGATGGTTCTGCAGTTCATTATTCTCTTTATTGCGGGAATTTGCGTAATGATGGGGATTTCGCTGATAATGGCCGCAACATCATTCAAATGGGTAGGAAATTCAAGGCTGCCCGAAATTTTCGACAGCATTAAATACTTCGGCAGGTATCCGCAGAATATATTCCATAAAGCAATATCGGCGGTAACTTCATTTGTTGTTCCTGTGGCAATGATAGGATATTTTCCGGCAGCAGCCCTCTTGGGGGAAGCAAACGTCATCGCGCTTGCAGCGATACTTCCGTGCATTGCCTTTATGATGGCAGGAGTAATTTTGTTCAGGCATATGGTTCACATGTATGAAGGAGTAGGGGGATAAGAAGTTGGCTGTTATTGATGTAAGGGATCTGACAAAAACGTACTATACATACAGAAGGGGAAGCGGTTTTAAAGAAACACTGAAAAGTTTTTTCCGCCGGGAACGGATCTGCGTTAATGCCGTGCAGGATGTTTCCTTCCGGGTTGAGGAAGGAGAAATTGCCGGTATTCTTGGCCCGAACGGAGCTGGAAAATCGACGACTATAAAAATGCTTACGGGGGCGCTTTATCCTACCAGCGGGTATATATCGGTTATGGGCTATACACCATACAGGGACAGAAATATTTACGTAAACCACATAGGTGCGGTATTCGGCCAGAAGTCTCAGCTTGTATGGGACATTCCGCCGATAGACAGCTTTCATATGAATAAGGCGATATACTCCATTCCTGACAGGGAATTCAGGAAAACCCTGGATGAACTGACCGGTTTGTTTAATCTGGAAGATGTCATTGAAAAACCCACCCGTGTGCTTTCACTGGGTGAAAGAATGAAATGCGAATTTGTGATGGCCATGCTGCACAGGCCTAAAATTGTTTTTCTCGATGAACCGACAATTGGTCTGGATGTAATAGCCAAACAGAAAATCAGGAATTTTATCAGGGAAATGAACAGGCAGGGTGTTACCTTTATTCTTACAACGCATGACCTGGAAGATGTTGAGCAGCTTGCAGGGAAAGTAATTATAATAAATCACGGCAGGAAGGTTTTTGATGACACGCTTCAGAATCTGAAAATGACCCTTGGAGCAAAGAAGATAATCCGCCTTACCCTCGCAAAACCTGTTAATGAAATTAAACTTGACGGTATAACGGTGGTTGAGAAAAAAACGGATTTTGAATACACGCTGGAAGTCAGCCTGGAAAATAATCCGATAAACTCAGTTGTCAAGCAGCTGGCAGAAATGTGCGAGTTTTCTGATATATCCATCAAGGAACTTCCGATGGAAAAAATAATAACAGAGATATATGCAATTAAAGGGTAGGATAGGTCAACAGGATAAACATATTGAAAATTTATTTGTATTCAATACAACCCATTTCTCCGGGCACAATAGTAAAAAGTGTGTCTGAAAACGGTAAAGCAGCATTTGAAATTATAGAAATGCAAGAGAAGAATGAGTATAATGCAGGGCTTAAATTAAGCCCTGCATTGTTATATGTCCAGTTTATGATCTCAGGAAGCCTGAGTAAACGGTAATTTGAGAAGGTATTCATATTTATGATTCCGTAAAGCAATAACTGCAGGGCAAAACACTGTTACTTATTCTGTGGTAATGTGATTGTCTGAATTTATAGCACAAACAAATTTCGCATGTTTAGTTAAAAGTTTTTTGGCGAACGCTTGTGCCTGATATAAAGGTAACATATTGCACCGATGCAGACTATTAAGCCAATTAATGCAGGTTTCAGAACCGACAAGCCTGCCTCGCCGCTGAAAGCAATACTCCAGATAAATTTTAACAGGGCTGCTCCTGTGATAACACCCAAAAGCCATTTCCAGTTTCTTTTCCACGCGGCAGTCAGAAGCATAAAGAAAAACAGCGGCACCGAAAGGCTTATAATTATTTTCCAGGCAGTCCAAGGCCCCTTAAGGTAATCCATTTCAAATGCCAGGAATTCCAGGACACGTGGATTGACCGAAGCAGGAACCGGAAACCAGAACATGCTTGTAAAAAGGGCAAATATTGAAGCAAAAATTCCGGTTAGACTTTTTTTATATGCAAATATAACAATCGGGATTATAAACAGTGGCCTGATATACCAGCTTAATATATTGTGATGTCTTCTGAATGCCCATTCGAAAAATGCATCGTTGGTCAGAAATACTATAATAAATATCACTGTTGCCGCCGCAAACACCATTCCCAGTATAAAATCTGTTTTCCTTTTCATAAAACGCCTCCCTTATTACGAATCCCGTTCAATATGATATTTAAAAGCGAGTCGACAAAACTGTTTATGTCGTCTTCGTGGTATTCATAGTCAGAGCTGCCCAACCTGTTCTGCATATAATTCAATACTGTGCTGTTTACTGACTGAAGCAATAAATTCAGAGCCAGGGGCTCAACCTTGCTGTCAATCTCGCCTTTTGCTTTTGCATTCTGAATCATTTGTGAAAACAGCAATTCGGATTGTTTATTCCCTTCCTTAATAACTGCCTTTCTGGCGGCTTCATTGTTTTCTTTTGCGAACTGTTCACCCAGTGCTGCGTATTGAGGATGATTTTTGGCAAATTCAACTCCTTTTTTGAAAAGAAGCCGAAACTGTTCCGGCATTGTCAGGTCAGTAAGTCCTGCCAGGGAGTCGGAGAAAAACCTTATTTTTTCCTCTATAGCAGTAGTCATTATATAAACATATAAATCCAGTTTATCCGTAAAATACTGATAAAAACTTCCCTTGGCAATGTTTGCTGCCCGGCATACCCTGTTTATACTGGCCGTATCGTAGCCGGACTTTGAAAATTCATTAACAGCCGCCTGAATAATCATGTTTCTTTTTTCTTCCGGCAAATGAAAAAAGGTTTCTTTCGGCATAAAAATCTCCCTTCAGAGTTTTTATGACCACCCGGTCATATTCCTGTTTATATTATATGACCACCTGGTCACATTGTCAAACTGTTTAAATAAAATATATTTTCCTGATTTCAATTTTCGGGGGAAAAAGAAACAGCCGCTTTTAATATTTAAAGCATTTATTTTGTCCGGTTTGTCAGGCTGCCTGCAGCGGAATTTGATTTTTCGACGGAGAAAAACGGGGATTTGTAATGGCATGATATTTGTGCTAGCATGAAATTATAAAATCTAGTTCAGAAAGTTATATTATATTTTACAAAGGAACAGGCAAATCTTCTCAATGTACTACAGACCCTGATAATTCTGGCTGTCCGAGTGGAGGAGTATTATTTGATTTTAAGTGTCAGCCGCAGAACGGACATACCGGCTTTTTACACGGATTGGTTTTTCAACCGGTTAAGGGAAGGATATGTACTGGTACGGAATCCGATGAATTATCACCAGGTAAGCAGGGTTATTCTGACTCCTGATATAATAGACTGCATTGTTTTCTGGACGAAGGATCCGACAAATATGCTGGATAAACTGGATATGCTCAGGGATTACAATTACTATTTTCAGATAACTGTTAACCCGTACGGCAGCGAAATTGAAAGGAATGTCCCCCGAAAGAAACGGGTGATTGAGTCATTCCGGAGACTTTCAGGGATAATAGGCAAAAAAAGAACAGTATGGAGATATGATCCGATATTGCTGACCAACAGGAAAGACATTGAATATCACAGAAAACATTTTGAATTGCTTGCTTCGGAACTTAAAAATTATACAGAGCGCTGCATTATAAGTTTTATAGACATGTACAAAAAATCGGAAATGAATATGAAAAGCATTAGTGTTGTTACGATGAGCAGGCAGGTTATGCTGGAAATTGGAAAGATGCTGTCAGAAACAGCGGTAAGATATGGATTAAAAATAGAAGCATGCTGCGAGCCGACAGACCTTTCTCCGGTGGGAATAGGCCGTGCAAAGTGTATTGATGACGGGCTGATATCGGAAATAACAGGTGAAAATATAGCCGTACGGAAGGATATAAATCAGCGGGATATATGTCTCTGCGCGGAAAGCATAGATATAGGAGCATATAATACATGCAGGCACGGATGTTTGTACTGTTATGCCAACTACAGCGACAAAACGGTAAACAACAACATCATGAAGCATGATCCCAAATCCCCGATGCTTGTCGGAAACATTGAACCCGAAGACAAAATTACCGACAGACAGATGATATCTTACAGGAACAGGCAGATAAAACTTTTCTGATGGGATTTTATGGGTTTGTGCTTTTCATAAAGTCAAAAGTCAGCAATTTTGCCTTAAATATATTAAGATTTTACAAGAGTTTATTTTCATACAAGCTTAAAATTCCATTAGGGGATTGAATATAAGAACTTCAGCGTGCGGGGATTGCAATGCAATCTCTTTTCGCATGAAAAAAAACTAATTTGAAAGAGGCGGATTTTATGAATTCCTATGAACGTGTTGCGGCAGCACTGTCACACCAGGAGACAGACAGGGTGCCGGTATATCCTATTCTGAGCGGTGTAACAAGAAAACTGGTCAATGCCACTTATGAGCAGTGGGCTACCGATGCAAAGGTATGCGCTGAGGCCTTCATTAAATCAACGGAAATGTTTGATATAGACTGTGTGGTTACTCTTATCGACCTGTCGGTAGAATGCGACGCATGGGGACAGAAAATTATATACCCTGAAAATGAGGCTGCACGTCCTGATTACTCAAACAGCATTGTAAAGGATATAGAAGATTATGCAAAAATTAGAAAAGTGGATTACCGCAAATCCAGGCGTATGATGATGCATATTGACGTGTGCCGCCGGCTTGTTGACAGGCTTAAGGGCGAAAAGCCCGTAGTTGCGTTTGTATTTGGTCCGCTGGGAGTACTTTCTATGCTTCGCGGTCAGCAGGACATGTATATGGATCTGTATGATGATCCTGATGCCGTACTGGCAGCTGTAAGGGAAGTAAACGAAACACTGAAGGACTATGTCGCTGCATTGTGCGACACCGGTGTTGACGCGGTTATGCTGGATACGCTTTTTGCTTCAGGTTCAATAATGTCAAAGGAATTATGGTATAAAACCGAGGGAGTGTTTGTAAAAGAGCTTGCTGAAGTTATCCGTCAGAAGAATTGTCTTACAATGGTTCATAACTGCGGGAAAAGGGTTTACTTTGACGTGCAGATTGAAACAATGAAACCTGCTGCAATATCATTCCTGTACCCGCCGGATGACTGTAAGGATTTTGCTGAATGCAAGGAGAAATACGGTGACAAAGTCACCCTTATTGGATGCGTAACGCCTGCAAATGCTGTTATAGGTACGGATGAGGAATGGGATGCACAGTGCCGTGAACATATTGATGCCATGGCAAAAGGCGGCGGATTTATACTGGCTACCGGATGTGAATACCCTGCAAATGCTTCCTTCGACCGCGCCCAGCGAATGATTGAAATTGCAAAGACATACGGAAGGTATAAAAAATGACTGAAATAGATCTTGTAACCGGTTTTCTGGGTGCAGGCAAAACCACGTTTATAAAAAAATACGGCAGTTTTCTTAAGCAGAAGAATATAAATTTTGCGGTTATTGAAAATGAGTTCGGGGCAGCAGGGGTTGATTCGGCCATCCTTAATACCGAATTCGGAAATATATCCGAAATAGCCGGCGGGTGTATCTGCTGTACAATGAAGACGGGCTTCCATCAGTTAATCAGTGAGTTGTCCGAAACATGTGACCGTATAATAGTGGAGCCATCAGGTATATTTAACAGCGATGATTTTTTTGATGTAATTACAAGCCCCGATCTCAGGGAAAAATGTCGTCCGGGAATGTGCATAACCCTTGTTGATCCGCATTCCTTGGTCAGGCTTAACGAGTCGGAACGATCTGTACTCGCTTCTGAACTGGCCAATATGGGATGTATTTTATGGACCAAGATGGACATACCTCCTCTGGTTGATCTTTATGAAGCAAAAAAAGAAATAATGGATATTGTAAAAAGCATATGCATTGATGAGGATATTCCGTGTTATCCGACACCGTCACATATGCTCGGGGCTGCCGATTTCGAAAACCTTATGAAATTCGGACCTGTTTACAGAATGCACACCAGGACATATACGGATCATACAATGATTTTCCAAAGCGCAAGAATATACCCGGATAAGACTTATACCGTCGAAAGTATTGAGCGCTGCATTGAACATCTGACTAACAGCGGTGAATACGGAGAGATTACACGTATCAAGGGTTTTGTAAAGGCGCAGGACGGTATTATTGCCGTAAACTGTACTGTCAGTGACCGGCAGTTTGAAGTTATTGAAAACGGTTGGGCAATGCTCAATATTATCGGCAGGAACCTCAGAAGGAAGAAAATTGCCGAATGTCTTGGCAATTATGCCATATAGCTGTTGTACAGGGACTTGGTCTTTTAAAAGTAAAAGGCAAGTCCCTTTTTTATGTCAGTTTTCCGCCAAAGGCCGGTTTTTTAACCCATACCAGGAAGAAAGCAAATTATGATAGAATTACAGGGTGAAAGTTAAGTTCAACAGAATTTATTAGTCTTACTGATGCTAAAATATATAATGACTTATGACAAGGAGAAGAACAATGAAGTATAAAGCAGTTATTTTCGACATGGACGGGACACTCGTGGATTCCATATATGGCCTGATGTATTCAGTGAACAGCGTTCTTGAAAGGCATGGACTCAAAAAGATAAATATGGAGCAGTGTAAACTGTTTGTAGGGAACGGAATTAAGGAGCTGGTAAGAAAAGCCGCAGGAATTGAAAGTCAGAAAGATGAAAGACTCACAATGTATTATGAAGAGATGGTTAAAGAATATTCAGAAAACTGGGACTATAAAATGTACGTCTATGACGGTATTACCGGGCTTTTGAATTCTCTCATGCAAAAAAGTTTATATCTTGCCGTAAATACAAACAAAAATGAAGACATTGCAAAAAAAATCCTGGATAAGTATTTCCCCGGGTGCTTTTCATACCTGGTCGGAGGAAGCGATTCGGTTCCGAAAAAACCCGATCCATCAGGTGCATTGCTGATTGCGCGGAGATTCGGAATTAAACCCGAGGAATGCGTTTATCTGGGTGACAGCAATGTTGACATAAAAACGGCAAAAAACGCAGGAATGTATGCGGTCGGGGCCTTATGGGGATTCAGAAGCAGGGAAGAACTGCTTTTCGCAGGTGCTGATGAAGTTATTGCCAGACCTGCGGAACTTTTGAAAATATTAATGTAACACAGATATATGTTTTGTTTTTATCCAGTTTCAGTTTATCATGTTTTTACCTGCCATAGGGAACAAATGCCTGACATAAATTTGTGTTTCATTTATATCAATAAACTGATTAAGTATGATTAAAATGAACATTAATCATATATTCAAACTGAATGTTTAGTTCATCATTATGGATGAAAGAGAGGGATTGCCATGCTGGTTTTCTTTTTGATGACGGGTATATTTTTTATACTTCTGGGACTGGCAATTCATATAAAGAAATGGCATTTTCTGATTTCGGGTTATAATACCATGCCGACGGAGAAAAGGGCAAAGGTAAACACGGAAGGGCTGGGGCGCCTTATAGGGGTATACTGTTATATCAGCGGCGGTATTTTTATTGCAGCAGGTGTTCTGAACGCCTTGGGTATAAAGACGATAATTATACCGGTTTTTGCAATTTTTCTTATATTGACGGTTTATGTCCTGGTAAAGGCGCAGAAATATGACGGAAATATCTTTGATGAATATGGTAAACTGCGGAAAGGTGCAGGGAAGCAGTTTGTCAGACCGGTCAGTATCACTGCTGTTATATTGGTCGGTGTTCTGGTTATATTAATTCTTTCATCCCAGCAGACTAAGGTTACAATTGCTGAGGACGGTTTTCAAATCCATGGCATGTACGGAGAAAAATATACCTGGGATTCCATTGAATCAATAGAGCTTATGGATGAATTGCCGACTATTTTGCTGAGGATGAACGGTTCGGAATTTGGGTCAAATTTAAAGGGCTATTTCAAGACCAGGGAAATGGGAACGGTGAAGTTGTTTGTAAATACCCAGTATCCTCCGTTCATTTGTCTTAAAACCAGTACCGGCATTTCCATTTTCAACCTGAACAGTGCAGATGAAACACAGAGAATATTCACTGAACTGTCAGCAAGAGCAGAATAGAATCAAACCTGATACTTAGTATTGCACGAAAAGCCGAAACTTTTAATTGCTGCTTGACAAAAGAACAAACGTTCGGTATAAAGTATGATAGAACATTTAATTATATATTGAGGTATGAACATGGTGGACTATGTACTGAATGCCTCAAAAGATAAAGACTGCTTGATTGTATATATGAAAGGAGAAGAAATAACACAAAGAAGGATTCACATAACCGGAATCGACGAAGAACATGTAAGGGCGTATTGTTATCTGAGAAAAGGGCCCAGGGTTTTTCTTAAAAAAAATATTCTTGCAGCTTCATTCTGCTGATTTCGGTGCGAACAAACGAAGCGGATTTGGTTTAAAACTCCCTCACAAGGAATTTTTCCAGTGCTTCCATGGCAATGCAGTCGTGATTTTTACTGAATATGTGGCCTGCTCCGTCAATTTCCACGTACTCGCACTGTTTGTATATTTCTTTTGCTTTTCTTGAATAGGAAATGTCTACAATTTCATCCTTTGTCCCATGCACCAGAAGCACAGGACCGTCGTATCCCCGAATTTCGTCGTAAATGTTCATATTAATGACATCTTTTGCGTAAATACCGCCCAGCTTCATCGGAAAGCGGCTGATCACATGTGGAATGTTGCAGGGATCGAATTTAGCGAACATCATTCTGCCCCGGCGGGCATCATCAGGTATGCAAAACGCAGGAAAAAACAAAATAAGGCGTTCAATCCCGTCAGGCATTTCAGCTGCCGTTAAGGCGCACACAACACCTCCCTGGCTGCATCCCATCAGGGAAATACGGGATGAATCCACATCATCCCTTTGACTGACATACTCCATAACAGCTTTCAGGTCTTGTACTTCGGTCAGAACCGACATTTCTGATTGTTTGCCGTCACTTGTGCCTTGCAGGCATCCACCGCAGAAATCAAAAGTAAATGCAGCCCAGCCCAGATCGGCAGCGAGTTTCGCATAATGCCATACCGAGTGCTGATTGGCCATGAATCCGTGGCATATGATTATTGCGGGAAAAATGCCGTTGCCTTTTCTGAAGACATGTCCGCGGATGGTTAAACTGCCGCGCTTGCAGGAAAACGGCCGACGCTGAATACCACTCTGACTGTGTATCCGGTTCATGCCATATCCGACCTTCTTTTACTGACCAAAGGCTCAAAGTTTCTGCGAACGTTTTTATATGGATTCCTTCTTTCTGATTATATAACAAATATACTCTTGATTTCCAGTATAAGTTTACCGGGTATATTCCTTTATTTTGAATGCATTGTGCCGCCGATGTGGAAAAAATTTTTAATGTATTTTATAATATAGAGAATGAATAAACTTTTGGACAATCCTTCATCTTGCTGCGGACTAAAAGGAGACGGTATGGAAGTCAGAAAAATCCTACTCAATTTCATAAAGGAACGTATTTTATCCTATATTGCAGGCATTCTAATTCTTATTGTTGCTTCAATTATATCGCTTCGTATACCAAAGGTACTCGGAAGAGTAACTGATATGCTGAATAAGGGACAGGGAACGGTCGTTGAGGTCCGCATTCAGCTTTTACTGATGATTGGACTGGCAGTATTGGGATTTGTGCTGCGTTTTTGCTGGAGGTATTTTCTTGTAGGGAACTGCAGGCATGTGGAAAGTTACCTCCGTAGAAAACTTTTTGCACATCTCCAGACTCTTCCGGTCAATTTCTACAATAATCACAGAACCGGTGATCTGATTGCGTATGCGATAAACGACATCAATGCCATACGCAGGGTCTTCGGATTTGGTTTTGTGGCCCTGATTGAAGGTGTTTTAATAAATACCGTGTCTGTCTATTATATGGCAGAGACCATTGAGCCTGTATTAACGCTTATGGCGTTGGGACCTGTACCTTTGGTAGTGACGGTAACGATAATACTCAGAAAAACAATCAGAAACAGGTTTGAAAAAGTCCAGAAAGCTTTTGCAATGATTTCTGAAAAAGTTCAGGAAAACATAATGGGTATTCGCGTAATTAAGGCTTTTGCGCAGGAATTCCATGAAATGGACAGTTTTAACCGGCTTAGCAGGAATAACGTAAAAACCCACATGAGAATGGTCAGGGTTTCGGGAGCATTGGGTCCGGTAACCCAGGTATGTTTCAGCATAAGTTTCCTTTGTTTTATAATTTACGGCAGCAGGCTCGTAGCAGCTGGTACTATATCCCTGGGTGATTTTATAGCCTTTAATTCATACATGGCTGCCATAATGAGGCCTGTCATCAATATAAGCAGGATTGTTGAAGTCTGGCAGCGGGGGGCAGCTTCTGCGAAAAGGCTCAATGAAATCTTCAGCGAGAAAAGTGATATAGAAGACGGTGAAGAAAATGAGCTTAAAGGTTTTGATATTGAAATAAGAAATCTAACATTTACATATCCGCAGACACAGGTGCCCGTGCTAAAGGATATAAACCTTACAATACCTTCGGGTACTACTCTTGGTATCATAGGAAAAACCGGCAGCGGCAAAACAACCCTGGCAAATCTGTTGTTAAGGCTTTACCCGGTGCCTGACGGACATATTTTTATCAACCGGATTGATATTAACCAGATCTCCCTTGAGACATTAAGGGAAAAAATAGGTTTTGTACCTCAGGACAACTTCCTGTTTTCCACGACAATCAAAAGCAATATAGGCTTCTACCAGGAAGGAATTACAGATGAGGAAATAATGGAAGCGGCAAAAATGTCAGGGGTTTACGATGACATTCAGGAATTTCCCGACGGCTTCGAGACGGTGGTCGGTGAACGCGGTATTACATTGTCGGGAGGGCAGAGACAAAGGGTAACAATAGCCCGGGCGCTTGTAAAAAATCCGTCCATTCTTATTCTTGACGACAGTCTGTCGGCGGTTGATACCGAGACTGAGAAAGAAATACTGAGCAATATAAGAAAAATATTAAAACACAGAACCGGGATAATCATATCGCACAGGGTTTCAACGGTTATGAATGCTGATAAAATAATATACCTTGAAGACGGGAGGATAACAGAGGAAGGGTCGCATCAGGAGCTTATGGACCTGAAGGGGGCATATTACAGGCTGTACATATCCCAGTCCGAAGAAACCGATGAAAATGTGGGGGCGGAAAAATGACAGAAAACAGCAGAAGAAAATATGACAACAGCGATGACATATACAACAGGAAGGCAAATGTTGCAAGGCTGTTAGCCTATTTTGTTCCCTATATTCCTCATATTGTTCTGGCCGTTATCCTGGCATTTGCGATAAACGCAGCCGTTATCATAAAGCCAAGAATACTGCAGATGGTAATTGACGATTACCTTGTACCTGAAATATATGACAGGGCGGCAATAAACAGGCTCGGTTTTATTTTCTTCGGGCTTATACTCCTCGGTGCCGCGCTGGACTATTCCCAGGCCCTTCTGCTGAACTATGTGGGTCAGAATATAATGCACAGGCTTCGAACAGAATTGTTCAACAAAATTCAGCAGATGAAAATGGCTTTTTTCGATCATTATTCATCGGGCCGGCTTCTAACAAGGGTTACAAATGACGTTGAAGCGCTTAACGAACTGTTTTCGGGTGTTCTGATAAACCTTTTCCGTGACACCGTTATGATAATAGGAATTGTCTGGGTAATGTTCACAATGAATACAACCCTGGCCTTTGTTGCCGTTGGTACGGTTCCGGTAATTGCGGTTGTAGCGGTAATATACAGGAAAGCGGCAAGAAAAAACTTCATCCGGATGAAACGGGCTGTGGGAAGGATAAACGCTTTTTTGGCTGAAAACATTACCGGTATGAAAATTGTCCAGATTTTTCACCGCGAAAAGCAAAAATTCGATGAATACAACTCCATAGAAAAGGATTATTTTGAATCCAGCCTCAGGGAAGTTGTTCTTAACAGCCTGGGTCGTCCTATTGTGGAAGTAATAAATAACCTGGGCATTGCAGCCCTTATCTGGGTATGCGCAGGCGATATACTCGCAGGAACTTTCGAATATGGTGTACTGTATACCTTTATTTCATATGTGCGTGAGTTTTTCCAGCCCATCAACGAAATTGCAGAGAAATATACAAGCCTGCAGTCGGCTGTTATTTCTTCGGAAAGAATATTTGAAATAATGGACATTAATGACAGGACCGAAGATCTGAAAACAGGAATAAGCTGTGAAAATATCCGCGGCGAAGTGGAATTCAGAAATGTATGGTTTGCATACGAGGATGAGAACTGGGTGCTCAAGGATGTAAGCTTTCATATAAAACCCGGGGAAACGGTTGCCTTTGTAGGTGCGACGGGCGCGGGCAAATCGACAATAATAAGTTTGATTTCCCGTTTTTATGATATCCAGAAGGGTAAAATTCTTATTGACGGCAGGGATATTAAGGAATACAGGCTGACCGAACTTAGAAGAAAAATAGCGGTGGTACTCCAGGATGTTTTTCTTTTCACCGGAGATATTGCCTCAAATATAAGGCTGAACAATGACGAACTGACCGACGACGATGTTAATAAAGCTTTGAAAATAGCCTGTGCCGGCAGTTTTGTTGATTCCCTCCCTGACGGTATAAAATCCGAGGTAAAGGAAAGAGGATGCACTTTTTCTTCAGGACAGCGCCAGCTTCTTTCTTTTGCCCGTGCGGTAGTCCTGAATCCTTCAATTTTGATCCTTGATGAAGCTACGGCCTATATCGATACCGAGACAGAGGAAATGATACAGCGATCACTGGAGAATGTTATTTCGGGAAGAACATCGATACTCATAGCACACAGGCTTTCAACAATACGCAGGGCAGACAGGATTTATGTTATAGACGACGGAAGGATTGTAGAAGAAGGGGATCATGAGACTTTAATGAACCTGAACGGCTTATACAGAAATTACGTGGAACTGAGCCTTAATAAAGGCAAATGCTAAGAAAGCAAGATATTGGGGGAAGCTATGCATAAGAAATTTGTTTTAGATAATGGTTTGACTCTTGTCTATGAAAAACTGCCGTATGTAAGATCTGTTTCTTTCGGACTCTGGATTGGGACAGGTTCCCGTTATGAAACCTGTGAGCAGAACGGAATATCGCATTTCATAGAACACATGCTGTTTAAAGGAACTGAAACAAGAACGGCAAAAGAAATAGCTATGGTTATTGACAGCCTGGGAGGGCAGCTCAATGCATTTACCGGAAAGGAATGCACCTGCGTTTATACCAAGACGCTGGATGAAGATTTGGAAGCCGCAGTGGAACTGATATCCGACATGCTTTTTCATTCCACTTTTGATCCGGTACAAATCGAAACCGAGAAGAAAGTAATTGCGGAAGAAATAAGCATGTATAAGGATTATCCCGAAGAACTGGTTCATGACATGCTGTCCGAAGAAGTCTGGAGCGGCCATCCGTTAAGCTATCCAATACTCGGAAACTATGAATCAGTTGCTTCGATAACAAGGGATAGGATTATTGATTACATGAATACCTTTTATGTTCCAGATAACAGTGTTATTTCAGTTGCAGGGAATTTTGAAGAAGAACACCTGATTGACCTGGTGCAGAAGTATTTCGGGGACTGGAAATCGAACGGAATTCGCAAATTGTACGAGGTTAAGCCTTGGTTTAACCGGAGCATGAATGTAAAAAGAAAAGAAACCGAGCAGGTTCATATGTGTATTGGTTTTCCGGGTATAAAACATGGCGAGGAAAGCCTGTATTCACTTCTGACCTTTAACAATATCCTTGGGGGCGGGATGAGCTCGCGTCTGTTCCAGAAGGTTCGTGAGGAGCTGGGACTGGCATATTCCATTTATTCATATGCAACATCATACAGCGATGTGGGAATGTTTGTTATATATTCTGCCTCAAGTCCGGCCAGTTTTATGGATGTTATCAGTCATATCAGGAATGAACTGGAACTGGTAAAAGGTGATTACCTCACGGAAGATGATGTGGAGAAGGCAAAAAACCAGCTGAAGGGGAATTTCATAATCAGTCTTGACAGTACGAGCGGCAGAATGAACAGTATGGGCAAGTCACAGCTGATGCTGGGAAGGGTAACCACACCCGAGGAAGTTCTGGAAAGTATTAATAAAGTTAGCCGTGACAGTATAAGGGAAATAATTGAGAATATTTTCAGCTCAGAACAGATTGGCTTTTCAGCCATAGGCGACGTTGATTTCGATCCCCGTCTCCTTGATAAAATAGGTATTTGATTAGTATACTGGCACATTAAAGGAAGTTGAACAAGCACTTGAACCCCCTGATTTTCATAAGATGGAATATGTTCAACATCATATGAAATTCAGGGGGTATTTTAATGCGGCAGCCAAAATACCTTATTGTCGGCGGAGATATGAGGAACTTCTATCTGGCAGAATTATTGAAAAAGGAATACCATAGGGTTGAAATATATGGTTTTGACAAGAAAAACCTGAAAAAAGATTTGAGCCTTGCCCAGATGATAAAAGACTGTGATGTTATAATATGCGGTATCCCGCTGCTTTCTGCAGGCGGGTACATTAACATGCCTTACTCTGAAGAGGCGCTTCCTCTTGACACGCTTATTGAAATGATACCCAAGGATGCCCTTTTTGTAGCGGGAAAAATTGAAAAGGAAGTCAGGGAAACTCTTGACGATAAAGGTGTAAATTATATTGACCTGCTGGATCGTGAAGACATGGCAGTGCTGAATGCGATACCCGCTGCCGAAGGCGCTGTGGAGCTGATTTTGAGGTCCACCCCGAGGACAATTCATAACAGCAGGATACTTATCCTGGGTTATGGAAGAATCGGAAAGGTGCTGTCCAGAATCTTGTCAGCCTTTGGAGCTGAAGTATGGGTTGCTGCAAGGACCTATTCGGATCTGAGCTGGATAGAAGCCTTCGGATATAAGCCGGTTCACCTGAACGATCTGGAACGATACATAACGGATATGAATGTAATTGTCAATACAATACCCTACCAGTATATTACGGCAGATATATTAAACAAGGTACGTACCGACTGTTACCTGATAGATTTGGCTTCATATCCGGGCGGAATTGATTTCAGGCATGCTGAAAAGCTCGGATTAAAAACCGACTGGGCATTAAGCCTGCCGGGCAAAGTTGCCCCTCTTACGGCTGCTGAGATTATCAAGAAAACCGTGGAGAATGTTTTGACAGAGGGAGGGAAGAAAAAATGAGTATTGCCGGCAAAAAAATCGGCTTTGGGCTGACCGGCTCCTTCTGTACGCTGCAGAGTGCGCTCGCACAGATGGAGAAGCTGGTGTTTTTGGGTGCCGACGTAATTCCCGTCGTATCGTACGCTGTTAAATCGACAGATACACGATTTGGAACGGCACAATACTTCCTTGAAAGAATAAAGGCCATAACAGGCAAAGACTGTATCGCTTCCATTGTTGACGCAGAACCCATCGGTCCGTCGAAAAAACTTGATTTGATGGTGGTATTGCCGTGTACAGGAAATACCCTGGCAAAACTTGCAAACGGCATAACCGACACACCTGTGACCATGGCATGCAAAGCACACCTCAGAAACAACAGGCCTGTTCTTCTGGGAATTGCAACAAACGACGGCCTGGGAGCAAATGCAAAGAATATCGGGCTATTGCAGAACATGAAAAATATATATTTTGTACCTTACAGACAGGATGATCCGGAAAATAAACATAATTCCCTGGTATGCCGCATGGATCTTTTCATACCTGCAGTGGAAGCCGCACTTGAAGGCAGGCAGATTGAGCCTGTGCTTGTATAATTGTATAAAGCACCATCAGAAAACTCCGTAATGCAGTATTAATGTCCTGAAACAGTAAATTAGGTTCAGATAAGGTATTGCCGTTTAAATGTTTCCGAACCGTCACGCTTAAAGACCGTGGCTTGTTGATGGCAAAGCCGGGCATCAGGTTATGTTGCCCGGCTTTGCCATCAACATCACCAGCGCACCTGTGTTTCGTGAAGTGTTCTGAAACGGCAAAGCAGTACCTGTCCTCCTTCTTATTTCCACTTGTACAGATATTCATGTTATGCTACTCTAAATATGAATTATTGAATTTGATATTTATGTTGCAGTGTAACATAACTGCTTGTTTTCCAGCTTATATACCCGGAGGTTTTATAAAGGCATGGCGAAACACGGTGAGCCGATGTGGATTCCCGTTCCGCTGAACAGTAAACTCAGAGCAAAAGCCATATTTACGACAAGGCACGGCGGTGTAAGCAGTCACCCGTATGATTCCCTGAATTTGAGCTTTCATCGCGGTGACAGTGCGGAAAATGTAATGAAAAATTTTAAGCTTCTGTCTGAAGACATCGGGATACCGATGGAGTATATGGTTCTGACAAGGCAAGTCCATGGATCTGATATTACTGTGGTTGACAAACAGCATTGCGGCATGGGACTTCTGAGGGAAAGGACGTTTGGAGAATCCGACGGCCTGATCACCGCCGAACGGAATGTCGCGCTTGTTACCTTTCATGCTGACTGCGTGCCTGTTTACCTGTATGATTTTAAAAAAGGGGTTATAGGGCTTATTCATTCGGGTTGGAGAAGCACTTTACAGAAAATATCATCAAAAGCAGTAAAAATAATGAAAGAGGAATTTAACTGCAATGTATCTGATATTTATGCAGTTATAGGCCCCTGCATACGAAAATGCTGTTTTGAAGTCGGTGCGGATGTTTATGAAGATTTCCTGCGGGCTTTTTCCGGCTGCAGCGAGGCTTTTTTTGAATCCGGCAGCGGAAAGCGGAAGATTGATTTGTTGTATCTGATAGTTAATACACTCGTTAATGAGGGAATTCCCCTTGAAAATATACATGATATGAATATTTGTACTGTTTGTGAAAAGGAGCTTTTTTTCTCGCACAGGGGAGGACAAGGCAGAAGCGGAACCGGGGCTGCCATTTTTATGATGCTTGAATGAGGTTGAAATATGAAAGTAAACAGGGCATTGATTGCTGCAATTGTTATATTGTTCACGGTTTTATTATCAGGATGCGATGCTGATCAGGCATTCAGCGAGGGACCCGCTCTCATTCCTTCTGTACCTGACAATACGAATGTACCCGTTGATAACCGGGTTAAGCTTGTAGACAGCGGGCCTGTCCATGGCGGTACTCTGAAACTTGCAACAACAACGATTGATTCTCTGCACCCCTTCAGGACTTCCAGCAGATATGTCAATCACATTTTTCTGTTTGTTTACGAATCACTTTTTATTCAGGCAGGTGAGAACAGTTTTGAACCGTGGCTGGTAGAAAGCTACAGCCATGAAGAATATACTGTCTGGAAATTCAAACTGAAAAGCGATGTATACTTTCACAACGGAAGGGAATTAACCTCCTATGATGTAAGGTACACAATAAAAGAGCTTAAGGAGTCAGACAGTCCGTTTTACGAAACAAATATCCTTGATAATATCAAGGATTTCAATATTATAAGCAGTTCCCAGTTTGAAATTACCCTGGAAAAACCCGACATGGCATTTATAAAGAAACTGGTTTTTCCGATATTGTCCCAGAACCATGATGAAGAAGGCATGGTGGGAACCGGACCTTACCGCTTTGAAAAAATGACCGATAAAGAACTGATGCTTGTCAGAAATGATAACTGGTGGTACGGTGAACCTTATCTTGATAATATAGTTTTCAGGGTGTACGACGAGGATAAAATGCTGGATGCATTTCAGAATAATGAGATAGATGTTGCTTTCGTGAAAAATGTTGATTTTTCAAGATACCAGTACAGAACCGATCTTGATTTCAGGGTATACCCGTCAAACGAAGGTCATTTCCTGTATGTAAATCCGGACAGTATATTCGGTCAGGACAAGAGGCAGACAGCTCTGTTCAGGTATGTCGCTTTCAGACTGCATGAGCTGAATCTTGGCCAGGTCCAGTATTTTGATGTTTACAGCCAGGAACCGATTGATATCGAAGATTTCAGGTCTGAGCTCATGAAAACCGGGCTCCGATATGATGAAGAAAACAATACTTTTACCCAGTATGGCAGAAAACTGGGCAAAATACTTATTGCGGTGCCGTATCAGGATATTCCCAAGCTTCATACCGCCAACTTCCTTGTAAATATTCTGGCGGATGCAGGTATTTCGGCTGAAATTGTAACAGTCAGCAGGAACAGCTACAGGCGGGAAATCCGCAGCGGCAGGTATGACCTGTCTCCGGTTTCAGATATATTAAAGCCCTGGGAAGAATTAAACGATACACTGAAAAGAATACAGCAGGATTTGGGTTATGGAAGGGAGGATTCCTTTATTCTGCCTTTGTATCGTAACCAGCAGGCCGTGCTGTTCAGAAATGTTATACGCGGGGAAAAAAATGCGAACTACTGGAATCCTTACCAGGGATTTTATATGTGGTACAAGCCTGTTTTGGACGAAGGCAGCCTTAAGTGACAAAGACAGACTATGGATTTGTTTATAACAGGTGAAAAAGTGGATATAAAGCCCATTGGGGAAAACGACACAGACATGGTTAAGCGCTGGTACAGTGAACATGGGCTTTATGGTTTTGCCACGGGCCGGAAAAATATTGAAGAGATTTTGCAGGTCAGTCCCGGTTCATTTGTTTCGGGAATATACACGAAGGATGAAATTCTTATCGGCCTTATAGCAGGTGATTTCAAAAACATAAATGAAAAGGTGGTATGGATACGGACTTTCCTGATTGATGCCGGATGGCAGAGCAAGAAGTTCGGAACTTTTTCCTTCGACCTTTTGTGCCGCCATTTGGCAGAGAATTATAACGTTAAAAGAATATACCTGTCCGTTCCGAAAAAAAACAGGGCAGGAATTAACTTCTGGGTTAAAATGGGGATGTACTGCGTTAAAACCGTGAAAAACGGTGAAGCTGAAAAAAACGGTGAAGTACTGATATTTGAAAAGGTTCTGTGACAATGATGAAAAGGCCGGTGCTGCTTGCAGCAGCTGCATATTGCACAGGAATAGTACTTGCGTGTTTTATATACCAGTTTTTTGTAATTATGATGATAATACCGTTAACGGTGTTTCTGTTTATATATGCGCGGAAACGGAATGTCCCGCGCGCGGAGATTTTTATGCTGTCAGGGATATTTGCAGTTTGCGGATATGCAAATTTTGCCCTGCAATATACAATTCTGTCAGAGCCTTTTGTTCCGTATTTTGATAATAACGTAACAGTAACCGGTTACGTGGACGGTGCATGTAAGACTGAAAACAACAGGTTAACCTTTGAATTTTATGTTGAAGATATAAACCATTCAGGAGTACATATCGGAAGGAAAATACTGGTTAACATATACAATTTCAGTAACACCGGCGATTTTTCACTGGGAAGAAAACTTATACTGCACGGGATTTTGAGAAATCCGCCCGGCTCAAGAAATCCCGGCGGATTTAACTACAGGAATTATCTTTATTCCGGAAGAATTCCGGCTACCCTGTCGGTAAACGGGGATAATGCAGTAAAAACCGAATACATAAAAAAACTGCCTTTGAAAAGATTCGGGCTTAACCTGAGGGAATACATACTTTCTGTTCTGGAGAAAAATCTTACGGGTGAGAAAGCGGCCCTGGCAGCAGCAATGCTTACCGGATACAGAGAGAATCTTACCGAAGTGATGGAAAATGCGTTCAGTGCTTCGGGTCTTACGCATATAATGGCGGTATCCGGGGCAAACCTGGCTTTCCTTGTTTTCCCGCTGCTTTGGATTTTCAGCATAGCAGGACTGGATCGCAGAACGGGCGCCGTTTTGGCTATACCATTTATTTTCCTTTATATTCTGGTAACAGGAATGGAAGCCTCGGTTCTTAGAGCAGCTGTCATGGCAGTACTGTTATTGATCGGACGGACGTTATACAGGAAGGCTGAACTTGTAAATTCTGTGGCTATAGCGGTTTTGGTGCTTTTGATTATAAACCCGTTCATGTTTTTTGATGTGGGATTTCAGCTATCGGTTGGTGCCACTTTGGGACTTGGGATTCTTTATAAAAGGGTTAAGGGAATTTTCCCCGGCAGAATACCGGGATTTATAAGCGAAACACTGGCTGCTACAATATCAGCCCAGGCAGGGGTATTGCCCATACTGGTAATGAATTTTAACAAAATATCGGTTATTTCACTATTTTCAAACCTGCTGGTTGTGCCTGTAACTGGATTTGCCACATGTCTTGGGGCTTTATGCGTTATTTTTGACAGTATCCACCCGTTTTTTGGGAAATTAGCTGGTTATGCCCTTGAAGCGGTATCCCATTTTATACTGTTTTCCGCTGATAAATGTGCTTCGGTTAAATGGGCTGAGATTCGTGTACCCGACTGGAGTTTCCGGCTGATTTTTCTCTATTATGCATTTATACTCCTTATGGGAATATACGGACTGAACTTTTTCAGAAGGAACAAACAGGCTGTTGTTGCCTGCGTTTTTGCCGTGGGTCTTGTTCTTTTCGTGCAGGGAATTATGCCAGGGCAGCTTAAAGTCATTTTCGTTGATGTGGGACAGGGGGATTGCATACTGGTACGGACACCCGAAGGGAAATGTTTTCTTGTGGACGGCGGTGGTACGTATAATGAAGATGAGACGGGTTATTACGGAAGGCAGGTAATACTTCCGCTGCTGATGCATGAGAATATACCGCATATTGATATGGCGATGATTACCCATGCTCACAGCGATCATATGGGAGGCATAATGACCCTGGCAGAAATATTTAATGTGAAATCGGTTGGTCTTCCTGATTACCCTGGCTGCGGAAACGATTTCGGTAAACTTATCGATGTTTGCGAAGAACGGAACATACCTGTTAATTTTTATAAGGAAGGTGATGTTGTCCAACTGGACGGCAAAACAGTGTTGGAAATATATAATCCTCCTTCAGGGGATGCCGGGACATACAGTAACCTGAACAATACTTCCATATGCGGCATGCTTAAATACGGGGAACTTAGCATTCTGCTTACAGGCGACATTGAAGCAGTTGCGGAAAAGAATTTACTGAAATATGAAGACCGGATTGACTGTGATATTCTCAAGGTGGCACATCATGGCGGAAAGGAAAGTACGGCACCGGAATTCCTTGACCTGGCCAGACCCGAAGCGGCAGTAATAAGTGTGGGGAGGAATAATTACGGTCATCCGTCGGACGAAGTGATACAGCGCCTGCATCTGGCCGGTTCAAGGATTTATACAACCGAAAAAAACGGAGCCGTCATTGTCATAAGCAATGGAAACAGTTACAGGATAAAAACCTGGGTAAAAAATCAGAGGTATATTTTTTTGCCTCAGTAATTTATTATAATTTTCCTAGAAATGATCCTGCAGCCTTTTGCCAACAAGCCGGCAGTGTAATATAATTTCTGGTATAAGTAATAAACTGTGAGGAATATTCATGTACAAGCTGTATCCGAACGGATGGATAAAGAGTGATGAAAATATCACAGTGACCACATATACCGCATCCGAGTATGAACCGGAGCATACCCACGATTTTATAGAAATTCAGTATATCTGGAACGGAAGCGGGTATCAGGTGATCAACGGCGATACGGTGTTTGTAGAGCGGGGAGACCTTCTGTTCCTTAATTTTGAAACCAGCCATTCCATACAGCCATTGCCCGAACTGACAATTACGAACTGTCTTCTTAAGCCTGAGTTTGTCAGCGAAGAACTAATGAACTCCGAAAATGCGCTGGATATGTTGAATCTTTCGCTGTTTAAGGATTTCAGGCAGGACGTGGCTGAAAATCTGGTTCCCAGGATAAAATTTCATGGCCAGGATATTGTGGAGATTGAAGTCATAATCAGGTCCATGCAGAATGAATTTGACCTGAAATTACCGGGATACCGTACAGTCCTGAAATCCTATGTTTACATTCTGATGACGAAAATTTTCCGGGCTGTAAAGGAGTCTGACTCGCTTAACATTTACAGTGAGGTTGGAAAAATTGCGCCTGAGGTCATCAGGTATATTGAGGAAAACTATAACAGGAAACTTACGTTAAGCGAACTCGCCAAAATCGGATGTTACAACCCGTCCTATTTCAGCAGGATATTCAAGGAGTGCTTTGGCAAGTCTGTAACAGAATATATAAACATCAAGAGAATATCCGCTTCTGCAGAACTTCTCGAAAAAACTGATTATCCGATAGAAACAATTGCAAGCCAGACAGGATTTAACGACACCAAAAGGTTCTATTATCTTTTCAAAAAATATATGGGTACAACCCCGCATGATTACAGGATAAAAATCAAAAAAAACACCGGAAGGAAGTAAAGAAAAACCACTGTATCCGGGTATGCCTGATGATACAATTGATACTACTGCGATAAAGGAGGCATACCGAGTTGATTTTGACTTTACAGGAGTACAGGGACAAGGTTTTGGGATGCTGGACCGGAAAGAATATCGGGGGTACCCTGGGGGCTCCGTTCGAATGCAAAAGGGGAGTTTTTGAGATTGATTTCTATACCCAGGATCCCGGAGGAGAACCGCTGCCCAATGACGATCTGGACCTTCAGCTGGTCTGGCTGAACGTTGTTGAAAAATACGGGAGATTCACAAATGCCGAAATACTGGGAGAGTACTGGCATTCATATATCGTTCCGAACTGGTCTGAATACGGGGCAGGGAAAAATAATATGAGGAGGGGCCTGCTGCCGCCTCTTTCAGGATATGTGAACAATAACAACAGGGACAGCTGCGGGGCGTTTATACGGTCGGAAATCTGGGCATGCCTTTCCCCCGGCCATCCTGAAATTGCAGTCAAATATGCGTATGAGGATGCCATTGTCGATCACAGCCATGAGGGAGTATATGCAGAAGTATTTTTTGCAGCAATACAGAGTTCAGCTTTTGTTGAAACTGACACTTACAGGCTGATTGATATAGGACTTTCATACATACCTGAAGACTGTGGTGTTGCAAGAGCCGTAAAATGTGTTCTTGAATGCAGGGAAAAGGGGCTGGACTGGAAAGCCGCCCGCAAAAAGCTGTTGAATGAAGTACCGGGAAGCTTTGGAATGCTGACAGGGTATGAAACAAGGGAGCCTGAACCCGATGTGCCTGTGGGCAGAATGGGTTATGACGCACCAAGCAATGTCGGTATTACGATAATCGGTTGGGTGTACGGGGAAAATGATTTCGGAAAAAGCCTGTGTATTGCTGCTGGCTGCGGTGAAGATTCGGACTGTACGGCGGCTACTCTTGGAGCTATTCTTGGAATCATTCACGGATACAGGGGTATTCCGGAAAAATGGCTGAAACCCATTGGCGGAACAATCAAATCAATATCAGTTAATCTTGGAGATGCAGGAATTAAAATACCCGGGACGGTTGACGAACTGACTGAAAGAGTTATAAGGTTAACACCTTTGTTTCTCGGGAGTGAATTATGTGACACGGTCAATGCGGTCAATGGGTATACCATAAAAACTTCAGAACCCCATTTGCTTTATAATCACCCTGTACGTATTAATTCGTATGCCGATTACAGGTTTGAGGATATACTGATGCTCCAGCCATTTAAGGTAAAACACCGGTTTATACTGTTCGACGTTGTTGTTGACTATTGCGATGAGCCTTTTATTCAGGAATCGGTACCTAAAAAATTCAGGCTTCATATAGAAAACAAAATGAGAATTCAGCAATGGCTTGAAATAAAATGGTATCTGCCTGACGGATGGCAGATTACTCCGTCAAAGGAGATATGTCTTTCCCTCGAACAGTATCACGGAAACATAGGAAAAGCCGAAACAGAGTTTGAAATAATACCTGCAGGACTTGACCGTGCCAGGTATGACCTTGTGGTGGAAATACGTTCGGTAGGCAGGCATTCAAAGGGACTAATCCCCGTTGTTCTTCTTAACGGCTTAAAAGGAGGGGGTTAAATTTTGAATGAAAAGTACTATGAAGGGATACTGGAATACATATCCCGGAATGTTGACAGGGTGTTCAAATCACCCAATAAACTTTTCCCGTACCCTTTTATTGATCCGGGTTCGGTTTATGACGGAAATCTTTGGGACTGGGATACTTTCTGGAGCGTATATGCACTTATGGCCTATGAAAAAACCCTTTGCGACGGAGGCACTTTCAGAAAAAAACTGGCCCGGGCCGCCCAGGGAAATGTGCTTAATTTCCTGAGTTTTCAGCTTGAGGACGGCTATATCCCGATGATGATCAGCAATTCCTTCCCTCAGCCCGAAGGTGAGGAACCATATCTTATCCGAAAACATAAAGAAGGCGTTATACTTAATATGCACAAGCCCTTTCTTTGCCAGCAGGCCTGCCTGGCGAGCGCCCTTCTCGGCTCATATGAATGGCTTGAGAACTATATACCGAAACTGGAAAAGTATTTTGAATGTTATGACAGGTACTATTATAGCAAAAAATGCGGGTTGTATATCTGGGCGGATGATGTTATGATAGGGGTGGACAATGATCCTACAACTTTCGGCCGCCCTCGTTTTTCAACTGCAGGCATTTTTCTGAATGCTTTTATGGTACTGGAATTTAAGGCTATGGCAAGGATTCTGTCTGTTCTGAAAAGAACGGAACGTGCAGACGAATATACTGAAAAAGCAGGTTTGCTTTCGGAAGCGATTCAGAGGGAATGCTATGACCCGAAGGACAGATTTTTCTACTCTGTGGATGTGGATATAAAAACACGCAGTTACGACTGCTTCCACAAAGGCCTGGGGATTTTCTGGAACACCTTGCCGATTAAGATACAGACATGGGCCGGTTTTATACCAATGTATGCTGAAATAGCCACCGAAGAACAGGCTGATTATCTTGTCAATGAGCATTTGAAAAATGAGAAGACTTTTAATTCAGAATACGGAATCCGATCCCTGGCAAAGGACGAAAAAATGTATAACCTGGAGGCCTCGGGCAATCCGTCCAACTGGCTCGGACCAATCTGGACCGTAGTGAATTATATTGTTTTCAGAGGACTGATGTATGGAAGGTATTCATGACGCCTATTCGGAATCGGTTAATGCGATGGAATAAGCCAGGGTTATGGGAATACGGGAACCTGTTTTTTATGAAGAAATTAACTACGGTTCTACGGGGAAATATTACCATTATCCTGTTGAAAAGGAATACAAGCTTATAAATTGCATTAAATCCATGAACTACAAAGGAGCCATTGAAATAATTGAGGATATTTTCAGTGTAAATCTGGTTAACAACACGCCTTCCCCTGAGGTAATCCGGTGCCTGATGTTTGATTTGATTGGTACCATTCTGAAAACAATTAACGAGCTGGACAGAACCAAAAACGCCAGCTTTTTCGAAGACATGGATGTTGTTAATGTATTGATGAAATGTGAATCACTTATGGACATGAAGAAAAAGATGAAGGAAATCATTAAAAAGACCTGTGATTATATTGCGAAAAGCAATGAAGAAAAAGACTTCACGATAAGAGACATGGTCATTGATATCATAGAGAAAAACTACAGTGACGTAAATCTTGGAATAGCGTCTATTGCAGAAAAGATAGGCAAATACCCTTATTATGTTTCGAAAATATTTAAAGAGCAGACCGGCGAAGGAATCCTGGAATACATTAACCGTGTACGCATCAGGAAGGCAAAGGAGCTTATGCAGAAAGAAGCAGGGCTGAGCCAGGAAAAATTGCGGAGAGAGTTGGATATTCCAGCGTAAGAACCTACCAGAGGGCATTTAAAAAGCTGGAGGGAATTACTCCCGGAAAACTCAACATGGGTTAGTATTTACTGCTTTGGTTTGCCTGTTTTGATTTATTATACCTGGGGAACCTTATAAATTAAGGTTCTTTTTAATTTTGACGCGCATCACTTAAATTTGTCGCAGGACTGCCTGTGAAAATGCCGGGAAGCAAGTAAATCAGCCTTTCTGTAAATTGTGAGTCAGCAAAAAGGATTTAGAGGTTCTTAATAATGTCGCCGGTTAAGCAATACTGACACTTTACTTTCAGAGGGCTGTGCCATAATCTTATAACAGAACGCGTTCTGTATTTTAATCCGGCAATTACAACAAATAAGGAGGATGATTTGATTAAAAGACTGCTGAGAGCATGTTGTCTGTTTATTGGTCTTGTTTTGGCAATTTCTGTTTTGGCAGGGTGCTCGGGCCCGGCGGTAAAACAATCGGATGCGCCGACAACTGAACCGACAAAAGCCGAAACTTCACAACCGGCAGAATCAACAGGAGAGGTTACTTATCCTGTAAAAACCAATGTAAAGCTTACTTACTGGTCAATACTGAACGGAAACGTATCTCCAAACTTTAAGAGCCTTGCTGATACTCCTTTCGCAAAAGAACTGGAAAAGCAGACGGGTATACAGATTGAATATCTTCATCCTTCTTCATCGGCCAATGAAGCTTTTAACCTGATGATAGCTTCAGCAGATCTGTCAGACATTATTGAATACTGGTGGCTGGATTTTCCGGGAGGACCTGAGCAGGCAATTCAGAACAACATTATAATAAGACATAATGATGTTATTGATAAATACGCTCCTAACCTGAAAAAATATCTGCAGGAACATCCCGAAGTGGACAAGATGGTAAAGACTGACAACGGTTCTTATTACGGATTCCCGATGATAAGGGGAGATGAGCTCTTACTTACTTTCCAGGGTTTGGCTATCAGGAATGACTGGCTGGAAAAGGTAGGTCTTGAAAAGCCCACTACTATTGACGAATGGTATACAGTACTCAAGGCCTTCAAGGAGAAGTTGAACAAACCCGGTGCCCTTTCATGGAACTTACAGGGAACATCCAATCCGCTCTATCCTATGTTTGTCAACGGGGCTTTCTGCGGAGCATTTGGAATTATCCCGACTTTCTACCAGGAAGACGGAGTTGTAAAATACGGGCCATATGAAAAATCTTACAGGGATTTTATAGAGTTACTGGTTAAATGGTACAATGAAGGCCTGATCGATCAGAACTTTGCCACTATCGACAATCAGGCATGGGAAGCAAAGGTTGTAAACGGGGAAGTCGGAGCCCTGCTGCTGAATGTCGGCGGCGGTCTGGGCAAATTCATACCTCTGCTTGCACAGCATGATCCTGAAGCAGATCTCCAGCCTGTTCCATATCCCACAATGAACAAGGGCGAAACTCCCAAATTCGGACAGAAGGATCATCCCTACTCCAAAACGTATATGACTGCAATTACAACGGCCTGCAAGAATGTCGAAATTGCCGCAAGATGGCTCGACTACGGGTATTCTGAAAAAGGAACCCTCCTTTATAACTTTGGAATTGAAGGCGAATCTTATGAAATGGTAAACGGTTATCCGACAATGACCGATAAAGTTATGAAAAATCCCGACGGAATGCCTATTCCGTATGCATGGGCTTCATATGCAAGAGCGGTTTACGGCGGTCCTTTCATCCAGAGAAGAGAGTACAGTGAGCAATACAACCAGCTGCCTGCACAGAAGGAAGCATTGGTAATCTGGCCCCAGACTGATGCCGGCAAATATCTGATGCCTCCGGTAACAGCCACTCCGGATGAAAGTGCTGAACTTGCAGCCATTATGAATGACATAACAACCTATGTTGAGGAATTTACACTGAAAGTGCTTCTTGGAGTAGAATCCGTTGAGAACTTTGACAATTATTTTGCCCAGCTTGAAAAAATGAGAATTAAGAGAGCAATTGAAATCAAACAGGCTTCACTGGACAGATATAACAAGAGATAATTACAGCTTAACAGATTTTATCATACAGGCCGTTTTACTTCGGCCTGTATGATAAAACTGCATTATTTGTTAGGGTTTGAAAATGCATTGTTACATGCAATGTGAAGGTAAAAAACCGAATTGCTTTTCGAAAAACTTAATAACCTTGGACTTATGATATGTTTCCCTGATTCTATGACGCAGAAAGTAACGCATTTCCGGGTGTATTTACGGCCGGGTGCGATTATATAAAGAGCCTGTATAATATTAAATACAGCAAGGGGATGGAATAGCAGCATGAAACAGACGAATCAAAATGAAACCTATTTTATGCGGTTACGCAGGGACATTGCTATGAATAAAAGCGTTTATGTTATGGTTATCCCTGTGCTCCTGTATTATTTTATATTTCACTATAAACCCATGTATGGTGCCATAATAGCGTTTAAGGAATTCACACCCGGCAAGGGAATATGGGGAAGCCCGTGGGTTGGATTCAAGCAGTTTGAAAGTTTTTTCAACAGCTTTTACTTTGGCAGAACCCTGAAAAATACCGTAGTGATAAGCCTGACTTCAATTGTTTTGGGTTTTCCTGCTCCCATAATACTGGCACTGCTGATTAATGAAATTAACAGCAAAGCTTTCAGGAAAACAGTTCAGACCATTACCTACATGCCTCACTTCATATCCCTCGTAGTTGTCTGCGGGCTTATACGTGATTTTGTCAGCAGTGAAGGGCTCATAACCCGTTTTTTTGGGCTGTTTGGATTCCCGCAGGTATCCATGCTTTCAAAACCTGAACTGTTCGTTCCTATATATGTTTTATCAGACATCTGGAAAGAAGTCGGATTTAGTTCCATTATATATTTGGCAGCATTAACCGGAATAGACCAGGAATTATATGAAGCTGCTATAATTGACGGTGCGGGAAGATGGAAACAGACGCTGAACGTAACATTACCGGGACTGATGCCGACAATAGTCGTGCTGTTTATACTTTAATTTCAATTTCTATGACGGCAGGGTCCGTTTCCTTATGAAAAAGGGCAGATACGAGGTTAACGGCGGAGAAATCCTGGCCCAGTATGACTATAAAGATGAAAACGGTGTTCATACTGCCGTACTTGTTAAAGTAAACATACCCGCACTGGGCACGACCCATGTTCAGATTTTCGAAGAGGGTTCCGAGCCAACCATACCTGTTCCTGAACTCCCTGAAGTTAAAACGGCCTGGGAATTCACTGAGGACCTGGAAGGATGGTATGCACAGGACAATAACCAGATTGATGAGCTTGTATGGCAGGAAGGCGGATATATAGGAGGAAATGCACTGGGTGGGGATCCGATTATAAATTCTCCTGACAACCTCGGTATTAACATTGACGAGTATAAAATTATCAAAATACGGATGAAAAACATGACAACGGGCAACAGGGCAAAAATTTACTTTACAACTTACGCTGACACGGTCATCAACGAGAACAAGGCAGTAACTTTCACGCTGATACCAAATGATGAAAACTATACTGAATACGTTATTGACATGTCGATAAATCCTTACTGGACCGGAAAACTGAAACAAATAAGATTTGACCCCATTGATGTAAGGTGGCAGACACATCCGGGACCGTTCAGTATTGATTATATCAGGATTGAAAAGGTGGCCGCCGAACCTTCCGTGCCTTCGGTTGAACTTATTGGAAACACGAAAGTCAGCGCTCCGGGTGAAATGTACAACCTGACGGTAAGGGCTGAAAGCGTTTCGGAAAATGTTTACAGTGCTGAGTTTACCATAGATTATGACACTGACATGTTTGATTTCAGGAATATTACTGCGGCAGCTGATAATGTACAGATTGCCGGTGTTAATACCGGTACCCCGGGCAGGATAAAGGTTATCCTTGCGCTCTTAGGCGGTGTGGATAATATGGTAGATTTGTTAAATATTTTGTTGCAGGTAGGGAACCCGCAACAGGCAGCAACTGGTGTGATAGCCGTATCTGAAGCCAGGTTCGGTACCGCTCCCGACGGCGGGATTATAGAAGCTGAACCAGTTCAGATTGAAGTCATCTATACAACTCTGGATTTGAACGGTAACGGAAAAACCGATATAGGTGACCTGGCAATTGCCGTTTACCACTACCGGAAGAATCTGCAGAGCAGTGACTGGGATATTGCCAAAAAAGCAGACGTTAACGGTGACAATGTTGTAGACATAGCGGATATTGCGATGATTGCAAATACAATTATAGATGCAGACTGACGGAAAAATCCGGGAAGGCTTATTCATAAGTCTTCCTGGGTTTTGCTGTATTTTGCGGAATACGCTGTAACGACGCAGTCAAAAAGCAAAGGGAGAAGGTGTTGGTATGAAAACCAGGTATATAGCAGCCATTATACTGACAGCTTTGACATTGACCACGATGCTTTTTGGAACAAACACGGCAATTGCCGGAGAAAGTACAGGTTTCTCATTCAGCCATGATCAACCCGTTGCGGAAAAAGGAAAAGAATTAACAGTTACCATAGCAGGAGAAGAAGTAACAAAATTATATGCCTATGAGGTAATTGTCCGCTATGACCCGCAAAAACTGGCACTGAAAAATATAATGCCGAAAATATCAGGAAAAACGGTCAGTGCTGAAAAAATCACCGATGGCACCATTTTCCATGGCTGCACCAAGATTGGCAATGAGCCGGTTCAGGGCGGAACGCTGGATTTATGTTCAATTGCCTTTGAAGCCCTGGCTGCAGGAGAAACGGATATAACACTTGAAACCGTAAATATAGTTCAAAAAAATGAAGACGGAAGTTTAAACAAAATTACATACAGCGTAAACAGGCATTTGACAATCAGCATTCGCGGGGAAGGAAGCCAGGAACCATCGCCGACGCCGACTGAAGCACCGTCGCCATACCCGACATATTCGCCTGCTCCTGAACCGGAACCGGTAGTTTCCCCGAATCCTTCCGTTACTCCTGCACCGGCTGTCGTTACAATATACGAAAAAAGCAAAGTGACATATATAAAGACCGAGGTGGAGGCTTCAGTTGAAAATGAAACGGGTACCGCTTCGGTAAATCTGAGCGGTGAAAATGTAGCAGAATTAATTGCAAAAGCGTATGAATTTGAAAAGTCCGGTGAGAGTTTTGTAATGGAAATATCGGTAAATGCCGAAGCCGGAGCAAAGGCATTCAGCATCGGAATTGAAACGGACACCTTCAAAATGATATCCGGACTGGAGCATGCAGAATTACAGGTAAACGCAGGAGGAATTGAAATTGCTTTTGACGGTAAAGCCCTGGATGCTATCAGTGAGGCAGCCGGCGGTAATAATGTAAGCATTGATTTTGAACAAGTCGATAATACAGCATTGAGCAAAGAGGCAAGGGATAAAATAGGCGACAGACCTGTATACAGGTTCAGTGTCAGTTCCGGTGATGTAAATATAACCGACTTTAAAGGCGGTTACGTGCATGTGAGCATACCTTATGAGCCGGCTGAGGATGAAGATATTGAATCCATCGTCGTGTACTATATTGATAATACCGGCAATTTACATATAGCAACAGGAAGGTACGTTGAAGAAACCGGAAGAGTTCATTTCTCAACCCCGCACTTTTCCATGTTCGCAGTGGGATATAACAGAATAAGCTTTACTGATGTTCCGCCCGATGCGTATTACCATAAAGCGGTATCGTTTCTGTCTGCACGGTATATTACGAAAGGAGTAGGCAGAGGAAGGTTTGCGCCATCAGATTTAATTACCAGGGCTGATCTTCTTGTCCTGATAATGAATGCATACGGAATTGAACCTGAAGAGGGAATCACCGATAACTTTTCCGATGCCGGAAACAAGTATTATACACCATACCTGGCAACGGCGAGAAAACTCGGTCTTGTAAAAGGTGTAGGAAACAATCTGTATCTTCCTGAAGTACCGATAACCCGGCAGGATATGTTTGTCATTATCTACAATATCCTTGGAATGCTGGATAGATTGCCTGACAAAACCGGTGTAAGGACTTTGGCAGATTTCAGCGATGCAGATGAAATATCGGGTTACGCCGCCGAGGCATTGAAAACTTTTGTGGAATCAGGCAGAATACAGGGCTACGGTGGCAGACTGCATCCAAAGAGCACGGCGACAAGGGCTGAAGCTGCCCAGATACTGTATAACCTGCTGAATGCATTATACTGATAAAACTGATTTTCCGGACTGACTGTTATATACTGTCTCATAACCCGTGCAGTAATAATTAAAATTTAATATACAAAAAGGAGGTAAAATCTGTTATGTTGTCAGTCTTCAGAAAAAACAAAGGCGCCTGTAGTGTATTAAGGCGCATGCTGGTATCAGTGCTTGTGTTACAATTAATACTGTCAGTTTTTTATACGCTGCCGGTTGCTGCGGAATCAGGGGATTTTCTTCCGACAGCGGCGGAAGTAATTGATGCTTTAAAACAAAGACATCATGGCAAGGGCCACCCGCGTATACTGGCTACTGCCGAAGACTTTGCAAAAGTACGCCGGAATATTCAAACTGACGATTTTGCGGCTTATCTTTATGACCGGATTAAATCATTGGCTCGGGAGACTTTGTCAAGACCTTTGCCCTCAAATATTTCGCTTGAGATAAGCCGTCAAACACTTGATGATATGCTGAGGCTGGGATTGATGGTGCAGGTGGGGGACGAGGACAAGACCCCGTATGTGAACAAAGCCTGGCAGATTATGGAGAGAGTCGGGAATTTTCAGCACTGGAACCCGGGGCACTTTCTGGACACTGCAGAAATGCTGATGGCTTTTGCTATAGGATATGACTGGTTTTATGACGAATGGACCGATGAGCAGAGAAATTTTATCCGTAACGCTATAATTACAAAGGGGCTGCAGCCTGCGCTTAACGCTTACAATAACGGATACGGCGCTTCAGCGGCATGGTGGGCGAATGTAACCTTTAACTGGAACACCGTTTGTAACTCAGGTATAGTGAATGCTGCCATGGCTATAGCCGATGAACCGGATGCTGAAGGAATAGCTGGAACTCTGCTGGAAAAAGCCATAGCACATATCCAAAAGGTTCTTGACCCTGCAGCTCCGGATGGCGGTGCGGAAGAAGGAACCGGATACTGGGAATATAACTACAAGTATTTCGTGTTTTATGCAGCCACAATGTTTTCCGCATTGGGAACGGACTACGGATTTACCGATGCCCCCGGTGTCGCGGAAGCACCTTATTTCCCGATATACCTGTGTGGTCCGGGAGGTTCGTTCAACTACGGTGACAATTATACCGAGGTTGTAAAGGATCCTTTGTTCTTCTGGTTTGCAAAACGTTTCAACAATTATGATTTTTCCAGTTACAGAATGGGACATCTTACGGAAAATACCCAGCCAGAGGAACTGGATTTGCTTTGGTACGATCCTGAAATGAAAAGGGATTCTTATCGCCTTGATCTTCCGACGGACAGGCTATTCACAAAAGTTGATGTCGGTTCGATGAGAAGTGCGTGGTATGATCGCAATGCGCTCTACGTGGGACTAAAAGGAAGCAATAACTCGTATAACCATAACCACCTGGATCAGGGTACTTTTGTTCTGGATGCTTTGGGGGTAAGGTGGGCAGTTGACTTGGGACCTGACAGTTATTCCCTTCCGAATTATTTCGAACTGGTCAACGGACGTTCTCAGTATTACCGTCAGCATACCGAAGGACATAACACCATCGTACTGAATCCGGGCGAGGAAGACGGGCAATTATGGAGCGCCCACGGCGAGATTGAGCGTTATGGCTTTGCTCCTGATCAGGCATTTATGATTATTGATATGAGTGAAGCTTACCAGAAACATGCCAGTGAAGTTAAAAGAGGCATGGCCCTTATTGATAACAGGACGAAGTTTTTACTGCAGGATGAAATAAAAATGAAACAGCCCGGTACATTTTACTGGTTTATGCATACCAGGGCGGACGTGTCCATTGAAGACAACGGCAGGAGTGCAGTGCTGACGATGGGTGACAAGAAGCTTTGGGCCCATATTCTTACAGATCAGCATGATCTCAGGTTCAGCGTAAGGGATCCCGAACCGCTGCCTTCATCGATAAATCCGGCCGGCCAGGCTTCAAACACAGGCTTAAAACTTGCAATACTCGGCCAGGATATAAATGAACTGCAGCTGGCAGTATTGTTTGTTCCCTTGCTGGACTGGCAGGAACCGCCGCGTGATCTGCCCGAAGTGACAGATCTCGGGGATTGGACTGTTCCTGAAGGTGAAGTCGCAATATTGGAGAAAATCACCGTGAACGGTGAAGAAGTTGATGATTTTTCAGAAACAAAGTTTATCTATTACCACGGAATCCGGAACATATCAGAAATTCCTCAGATAGAAGCCGTTCCGGCTGCTGCCGGAGATACCGTTTCAGTAGAAATGCCTGAAACTGTTCCGGGAACGGCAATCATTCGTGTACAGCCCGGTGACGCTTCACGAAGGAGTTCAGAATACAGGGTGGTACTGAGTCTTCCGTTTAATCCGAATGCCGCAGTTACAGCCAGCACTCATGACGGGAATATACCCGAAAATACGCTGGACGGCAGTTTGAGCACACGCTGGTCTGCAGAAGGTGACGGGCAGTGGATCCAGTACAGGCTTACAGAACCTAAAGAGATTGATAAAATTAAAATTGCTTTTTACAACGGTCATACCAGGTCAACCATTTTTGACATTCTGGTATCGACGGACGGATTTACCTGGCAGGAGGTATTCAGCGGGCAAAGCAGCGGAACGACGTCCCAGTTTGAAACTTTTGAATTTGAACCCATAACGGCGAAATATATCCGGATTGTCGGTCACGGTAATACTTCAAATGCATGGAACAGTATAACCGAGGTTGATTTTGACGGCAAACCTTCGGTAACAATACCTGACAGGCTTAAATCAGTCAGCGCGAGTGTTGACACTGCGACGATCGGTATCGGGCAAACAGTCCAAATGCGAGTTCAGGCAACTATGGCAAGCGGCAGTCCGTTCGATTTAAGCAATGCAGATTTGAAGTATTTTTCTGCAAATCCGTCAGTAGCAACAATTGACAATAACGGGATAATTACCGGTAAGAGTTACGGCCGTACCAAGTTATGGGCAGAGATAACGGTGGAAGGATATACAAAGGTTGCTATGGTGGAAATAGAGGTGGATGACGGAACAATATCATTCTTCCCGACAGATGATGCGCATGTGCGCGGCGGAGACAGTGCCAATGACAATTACGGCAAAGAAAGCGTCCTTGAAATTAAAGGGGATCCCATGGAAAGTTACAGAAGAGAAGCTTATATGAAATTTGACGTTTCCTCATTGACTCAGCCCATTTCTTCGGCAAAATTAATGGTTTATGCAGGAGTTACCGATGAATACAGGGATACGGCAACGCTCAGTATTTATTCTGCAACAGGCGAGTGGAACGAAAACAGTGTGACCTGGAATACGAAACCTGCCATCGGCGAATACCTGAACAGTGTAACAATTTCAGAGACCTTCGACTGGTATGAAATAGATATAACCGAATATGTACGCGAAAGGCTTGATAATGATGGTATTGTTAACCTGGCACTGCTGCAGGAGGATGACACGGGAATAAATGTTAAAGTGAACAGCCGTCAGCATGCAACTCTGAAACCCAGTCTGAGAATTGTACCCGGTGAAAACGGAGAGCCTACGCCTCCGCCGCAAAAACCCGGAATAGGATGGGATTTCACAAATGATACTGAAGGCTGGACTTTAGGCTGGCAGATAAGGGATTTTGGCTACCAGGAAGGCGGGTATATTTACGGAGTATTAACTGGTAATGATCCGGTAATCTTCTCACCGGATAACCTGAACATAGATCTCAGTGAGTATGATAAAATTAAAATAAGAATGAAGAACGGAACACCCGGTAACAGGATGAAGCTGTATTTTACAACCACTGATGATCCGAACTGGGGTGAGAACAAGACACAGGTAACCAACCTGGTAATAAATGACACCGGTTATACTGTTTACACTCTTGATATGAGCGGTAAGGCAACATGGACCGGAACCCTGAAACAGCTCAGGCTGGATGTCATTGACCATTATCCCAGCGGCAGCCTGCAAGTACCGCCCGATTCGAACTACTATTTCAGCATTGATTATATCTGGCTGGAACCTGTGCCGGTTGATCCGCCTTCAGCAAGCAATGTTCAGATTTCAGGCATTCCCGAAGTCGGGGAAACATTGACGGGCAGTTATACATTCTATCAGCCCCAGGATAAGCCTGAAGAGGGAACTACTTACCGCTGGCTCAGATCTGACACGCCCGACGGGACATATTCACCAATACCTGGCGCAAACAGCCTTACATATACATTAACGTACGAAGACCTGGGCAAATATCTGAAGTTCGAAGTAACACCGAGAATTGCAGGAAAAGACGGAAATCCCGCTGCCAGCAGTGCGTTCGGGCCTGTAACGGGAAAACTGGCAGTTGTTCTTACAGGCTCAGCCGGAGCGGGGACGGGAAAACAGTATGATGTCCGTGCCGAGGCTGTTGGTATAGCTGAAAATACCTATGCTGCAGAGCTGGTAATTGAATATAATCCGGAAATACTTGAATTCATATCATTGGATTCAGCCGCAGATATGGTGGAGATTATTGCCTCGGATACGGAAACACCCGGAAAAATTCATGTGATCCTGATAAGCACAGAGGGCATGCCTGAAAATACGCCTTTGGCAGATGTGCATTTCAGGACTGTCACTGTCGCCGGGCGTTATGAAACGGTTATTAAAATTACCAGGGCAGAGTTTGGAACAGGTCCGGACGGCGGTATAATCGAAGCCCTGTTGGATGAAATAACCGTAGTCCTGACCGGTATGGATTTGAACGGAAACGGCATAGTAGACATCGGGGACCTTGCTGTTGCAGTATATCATTACAGAAAGACTCCTGAAAGCCAGGACTGGGAAACTGCCAGGATTGCCGATGTAAATTCAGATAATATTATAGATATTATGGATTTGGCATTGATTGCGAACGAAATCCTGAATCCGGGTGAATAATCAAAAGACGGGGTGGATTGTTCCACCCCTTTTTTCATGTATCCGGGAATAACCCGTTGACTTAATTTTTACTTTCGACCTTTGACCAAACGTATCGTTTTGATTTCAAACGGCCTGAATTTAAGTTCAATCCGGTTGCTGTTTATACAGAGGCTATCCTGATTTTTCTCGAGCATATTGGTCTGATAGGCTTTTGATACCGGGAAGGCAGTGCTCAATGTACATATGTTTGACATATGCATGGATTCATATAATCTTACGATAATGTCACCGCTGCCGTCCTCAGCCGGTTTGACAGTTTCAATGACAATGTTGGGCTGATCAACTGACAGGAATGACGCTTTGCCGGCACTGCCCCGAGTTGTTACAACAGGACAGTTGAGTTCATAGCCTTTTTTTACAACCCAGCTGTCAGAAAAACTTCCTTCCCAGATATATAGGGAGTAGGTAAATTCATGCATTCCCCTGTCAGCGGTCATATCGGGAGCCAATGCGGACTTTAACAGTGTAAGGTTAATACTGTTGGAGAAGACGTTTACACCGTATTTGCAGTCATTAAGTACTGCCACGCCGTGATTTTCCTCACAGAGCGCTACCCATTTGTGATGGCAGACTTCGAATCTTGCCTGGTCAAACTCGGTTGAATAATGATTGGGTCTCCTGATATGCCCGAACTGTATTTCACAGACTGCTTCATTCGCGTGAATGTTCACGGGGAAACATACCTTTAACAGTTTATGGCTTTCCTGCCAGTCAATTTTTGTTTTGAAATCTATTTGCCTGCTTCCCCTTCGCAGTATAATCTCCTGTTCAAGGACTGAGTTGTTAAGCCGTTTTTTTACTTTTATTGCCGCGAAAAGAGGACCCTGTGCAATAACTTTCATTTCGCACCTGCCATTCAGGGGAACAGGCAATTGGCTGTAATTGCTGTCAATATCCCAGGCATCAAAAAGATTCGGAACATCCTTGTACATCCTGAAGACGTTGCATTTGTCCGAGGCAAGTTCCCTGTTGCTTTCCTTGTTGTAAATGCTTGTAATTTCACCATTGTCGTTGAAAACAACCCTGATACATTCGTTTTCCAGGCTTCTGTCGGTTGCCCGGACAACGTCACTGCAGTCTGCGGTTTCACATGATGGATATATGGTGTTATATCCCATCGCCGGAACATCCACTTCAACATATTTACCCATGGATGTTGCCTGTACCGGTAGTAAATTTCCGTCCTCATCCCTGCAGAATTCCGTACTGAAAGGAATCTCAACCAGTTTTTTGGAATCCCAGGATAACGAATTGAATACGGTAACGGATTCACTTTTTTCAGCGAAAGCTTTTACCGCATCGGATATTATCCTACCGGTGTTTTCCAAAACCCTTCTGTAATCCTTATCGGCTTCCTCATATACCCGTTTTATTGAAGAACCGGGCAGTATATCATGGAACTGGTTCAGCAGAACGGTTTTCCATTCCTCATCCAAGGTCATGTGTCCGAATGGATATCCGCATATGGTATTTGCCAGCGTACCCCAGATTTCAGCCTCGCGGAGCAGGAACTCGCATTTTCTGTTACCCTTCTTCGTCCTGGCCTGGGAAGTGTATGTCCCCCTGTGGGCCTGGAAATACAGTTCACCTACATAATGCACATCGGGAATGCCTCTTTTTTCAAGGTCGGTAAAGAAATCAACGGGCGCGCATATTCTGCACTTGGGTACGCCTTCGAGATTTTTACATCTTCTTATATACTCCAGGTGATCCCTTGTCGGGCCTCCGCCCCCGTCGCCATAGCCAAAAGGAAACAAGCGTGTGGAGATGCCGTCCTTCTGAACACGGTCATTCCATCTCCTTATAATTTCTCCCGGGTTGGTACGGGAGTTATAGTCATTGTGAATATGGGCAAGTATTCTTGTTCCGTCTATACCTTCCCACCAGAATGTATGATATGGGAATGTAGCTTCGCTGTTGTAGGTCCAGAATATTTTCTGAGTACTGAAATAATCAACTTCACAGCCTTTCATGATCTGCGGAAGCGCTCCTGAATACCCGAAAACGTCGGGTAACCAGCACAAACGGCTGTCAACGCCGAATTCCTCGTAAAAGAACCTTTTGCCGTGTATGAACTGACGGATAAGACTTTCGCCTCCGGAAATATTGGTATCGGGCTCCACCCACATGGCGCCGTCGGGAATAAACTGACCTTTTTTAACATGGGTTTTTATCTTTTCATACAGGGCAGGATATTTGCCTTTAATTACACGGTACAGGTAAGCCTGGCTTTGTAAATATTTGTATTCAGGATATTGATCCATGAGGGAAAGCTGTGTTGAAAAAGTCCGTACGCATTTCTTTTCGGTTTCGGCCAGAGGCCATAGCCACGCACAGTCTATATGGGAATGGCCGAACATGAACATTTCGGGAACGGTTGAACCGTTAACACAGGAAAGCAGAGGTTTCAAGTCCTTACGGCACTGTTTTACGGTAATCAAAAACTCATCAAATGGAAGCTCAAAATCCACGGTCAGTGTAAATTTTCTTAAAGCTTCATCAATTTCGGCCACCCTGAGTGAGTCTTTGTCAATATTGTTGCGGATTTCGTAAAGCGTTTCAATATCTATGTACAGCTGGTATATCTCTTCATGCCAGATACCGAATGTGCTTCTTTTGACTACGGCCTGGAATGCCGGCGGTTCAGGTACTGTTTCACGGCCGGGTTCAACAGGTCCTGCGTGGCATACTCTCGGTCCATGCCCGGCATAACCTTCAAGCATAATCTCGTATGAATCGCCGGGTTTTGCATTTTCAGCAAGTATTATTGTTTTGTGAAATTCATCAATTGCTCCTGCATGTTCTCCGTTGATGTATACTGCGCTTTCAGCACCTATGTCCGGCTGAATAACAATCATCCGGTTTTCGGCGGCTTCAGGCAGTGTTATATGGCCTTTGAACCAGCCGTATTCCCATTTTGCACCCCAGGCAGTTCCTTCAGGCATGGGCACGAAAGTTTTGCCTTTTGCTTGTTCAGTGGTAAGCAATTCTTTGGTTGTGAACCCTTCAAAGTTAATTTCGCCCAGTTCCGTGTAGAGAAACCTGGTAAGAGCGTTTTTCCAGCTTTCAATTCTTAATTTCCATTCTTTTGTCAGTGCCATAAAAAAACCCCCAAAGGCTTTTTCTTAATTATAATACAGCTGCAAATAGGATTATAAGCGCATAACAGGACATGATTTTTATATTTATGACGCAATTGTACTATTTATAATTATGCGTTATAATGTCTGGTAAGTTTTTCGGTTTTTGCTCCCGGTATCGCGTCTGCTATAAAAACGGCGGCTTATTGGAGGTATAAAATATGGAATACGGCAGAATGGCACTGGATGATATTGATATTAAGGTAGAAGCCGGGAACCTGTATATTAACATAATTTATCTCCGGAGTTCACCGTTTGACAGAAACAAGATTATAGATTTTCATGAACACAGCGGCTATGAACTGCACCTGATAGTTAGGGGAAAGGGAAGTGTTACCGTTGATGACAAAACATATTTGCTCGAACCCGGCATTCTTTATATAACCGGTCCGGGGAAGAGCCATAAACAGATAGCGGACAAGAATGATCCCATGGTTGAATACTGTATTTGCTTTGAAATACTGCGCCAAACACCCCTGCCGAAAAAACCAAAGGCCTTGCAGGAAGATATCAGGGAATTGTCCGAGGTTTTGCAGAAAACTCATTTCTGGATTGGAAAAGATATTCACAATACATACAGATTGTTTGACAATATATTCAGCGAGATAAGGAACAGGTATACGGCATATTATCTTTCAATCCAGAATTATATCTGTCAGATCCTGATAAATACTGCGAGATGTTATCTTAACAACAAGACTTCAAATTTTGAAGCGCCCCCGAAAAATATAGATGACAAACGCCGCTTTATAATTGATGAGTATATGAATAACTGCTCCCCTGACATGTCTGTATCCGATCTGGCCGAAAAAGTGGGGTTGAGTGTCCGGCAGGTAAACCGCATACTTCTGAAATATTACGGTATGCCTTTTGTTGAAAGGATGAATTATTTCAGAATGGAAAAAGCAAAAATGCTTCTTTCAAATACAAATATACCAGTAAAGGATATCGCGCAGAGAGTAGGATACGATGATGCGGGGTATTTTGCCAGGATATTCAAAAAGATTCATGGCATAACACCGTCGGAATACAGGGGCAGACACAACTGATCCCTTCGTTGCACCAGCTTCAAAATAAGGTATTTCGAGGCGGGTCCTGCCGTGGGTGTTATATCTCCTCGGGCAGCAAAGCACTTACGTTGAAATACGCTCAACATTTTGTAATGGTTCTGGTATTGAGGTCTCCATATCCCGGGCTGCTCATAAGTACGCACCAAGCTGATTGCTGTGCAGCGTGGCTGCGAAGCATGCTGCACCTTCGTCGGCATAATCACCCACGTCACCCGATTTTTGAATAATGTAATTTTAATGTGGGTCCTGCTTCGGACATTTTTCCTCCTTTGGGCAACAAAGCACTAACCTTGTACCACGCTCCGCAGTTTTCAATAATTTTGGCGTTGGGGTATCCATATTCAGGGTAACTCAGATTCACGTTCTTAACTTTTTGCTGAGCAGCAGGGCTGCGCAGCGTGTTGCCCTTCGTCGTAAAAAATGTCCTAATCACCCACTTTACGGTTTTTTTTATGCGGGTCCTGCCGTGGGTGTTATGCCTCCTCGTGAAACAACGCATCCGCAGCGCTTCTTGCAGGCAGCATTGCGGAGTGCAGGCTTTGAGCCTGTGACTCCGGGTGTGGATAAGCAAATCAGCAAAGCACCTGCTATACAATTGCGCATGCAATTTTGATATAATAATTTGTATAAAATTTGTTCAGCAGGGAATAAACATGAGCATGAATGAGTTAAAAAAACAGCTTAAGGAAAAAAACATAGGGAAATTATATTTTTTCACCGGACCGGAGAAGTACCTGGTGAAATATTATGTCAATGAAATTGTAGGGCTCCTGTTGCCCGAAAACGTAAGATCTTTCAATTACAATGTGTTTGAAGAAAAAGTAACATTCAGGCAGATTCAGGATGCTGTTTCAGTTTTTCCTGCTTTTTCGGAAAGGCGTGTAGTAATAGTTAAGGAAAGCAGCCTTTTCAAGTCGGGTGAAAGCCAGCAGGTTTACGATGATTTCTTCAGGTCGCTGCCTGATTACATATGCCTGATTTTTATCCAGACCGATCCCGACAAGAGGACTTCTCTTTACAAGTCTTTGAAAAAATATGCCCTTGTCATTGAATGCGACTGGCAGAAAGCAGACACGTTAACCAAATGGGTTATGAAGGGTTTTGCGTCATACAAAAAACAGATCAGTGAAAATGATGCTGCCTTGCTGGTAAACCTTCTTGATCCCGACATGACCCTGATACATAATGAAATAGAAAAGATAGTTTGTTATATGGGTGACAAGACACAGGTAAGCCGGGATATCATAAGTGATGTGGTTTCCAGAAGCGCGAAGGCCAAAGTTTTCGATCTGATTGATGCAATGTCCCTGCGGAGAATGTCTGATGCGCTGATAATTATGGACGAACTCATTGAAATGAAGGAACCTGTTCCTCTTATCATGGCAATGATCGGGCGGCAGTTTTTCATTTTGCTTAAGGCAAAAAAGCTGGAAGAAAAAAAATTACCGCAGGCCGAAATGGCAAAGATTCTTGGTATCATGCCCTATTTCGTTGACAAGACAAGAAAACAGGCGGCCAACTTCTCCATGGAAACCTTAAAACGCCTGGCCAGGAAATGTGCTGAAACCGATCTGGCTGTGAAGACCGGGCAGATTGACGGCAGGCTTGCCATTGAACTTTTATTGATGGAGATCGACTAATTTGGTAATATATAAATATATACGGGAATTTTAATCGGATGATTATAATCCGGAAATTACTAAAGGAGAGCTGGTGTTATGGGATACATAAGGGATCTGTCCATACAGTTCCTGCTCGGATGTACGTTGACCAACTGGATTAAACTGCTCTGGCAGAACAGGGACAAACCTATATACTGGAAGAGCCTTCCCAAATTCATCTACATTACTGTTGTAATAATTCTGCTTACACCTGTCAGGATTATTGAAAAGCTGCTGTTTGATATCAAAATTAAGAATACAAGGATAGATCGGGATCCCGTTTTTGTACTCGGACACTGGCGAAGCGGAACAACCTACCTGGTTAATATGCTGTCGCAGGATGAGCAGTTTGGGGTAACCAATGCCATACACTGTTTCTGCCCCAATATGTTCCTCAGCTGCTACAGTGTGCTTGACTGGCTTTTAAGCAAAATACTTCCCAAGAACCGGCATATGGACAATGTACCTCTGGATACCGTATCGTCCCAGGAGGAAGAATTTGCGATTGCCAACATGTCCACCCTGTCCAACTATCATCTGTGCTTCTTCCCGAGGAATCACGGTAAATACCGGAAGTATGCCTATTTTAAGGATATGAGCGAGGAAGAAATTAAAGAGTGGAAGGAGAAGTATCTGTTCCTGATTAAGAAAGTGACATACCAGCTTAAAGGAAAAAGGCTTCTGCTTAAAAGCCCTACAAATACCAGCAGGGTAAAACAGCTCCTGGAATTATTCCCGAATGCAAAGTTCATCCACATATACAGAAATCCGTATAAGGTGTATGTATCAACAAAAAGGCTTTATGAGAAATTTTTTCCCGTATTTGAACTGCAGAAACCCATACCCGACGAAGAAGCCGATGAAGTCCAGATGGATATATATGTGAACATGTATAAAAAATTTTTTGAGGAAAAGCACCTGATCCCCGAAGGAAACCTGGTGGAAGTTCGTTATGAAGACGTTGTCAAGGATCCGCTGGGCAGTATTGAAATGATATACAGAAAACTTGGCTTTGACGGGTTTGAAAAGGCCAAACCGCGGATTGAGAAATATATTGAATCCCAGAAAGGATACAAACCAAACAGGTATAAGCTCGATCCGGAGGTAATGCAGAAAATATCCCAGAGGTATGATTTTACGTTCAGGGAATGGGGATACCCGAAGACATACTGACAGGATGTACAGGTGTTACTATGCACGTTATTACAAGCCGCAGCAATAAAACCGTAAAAGAGGTTATTTCGCTGAAAGACAAAAAACACAGAAGAAAATTGCGCAGGTTTTTGATTGAAGGTTACAGGTTCGTTCATGAGGCTGTTAATTCGGGCGCTGCAATAGAAAAGGTTTTTTTCTCTGCTGATACCGAAAGGAAATACAAAGATGAACTGACTGGAAGATTTGGTTCTGAAGTGCAGATTTATGAAGTCCCCGGTGAGTTGTTCATGCAAATGGCTGAGACAGATTCACCCCAGGGAGTTCTTGCAGTTGTCCGGATGCCCGAAAATGAGTTTGGAAAAGTTTACAAAAAAGGCTTCAGAGGCTTGATTCTGGATTCGGTACAGGATCCGGGAAATGCAGGAACGATGATAAGATCAGCCCATGCCTTTGGTTTTGATGCCGTCGTGGCAACTGAAGGGACGGTTGATCTTTTCAACGGAAAAGTTTTACGGTCGACAATGGGTTCTGTTTTTTATATCCCGGTTCTGGAAAATATAAATGCTGAAGATATTTTTGCCTTCTGCAGGGAAAACTCAATACGCGTGATATCTTCGAGGCTTGAAAATGCCGTACCCTGTTACAGCGTTGATTTGACGGGCGACTTTTTTATAGTGGTGGGAAACGAGGGAAACGGTATATCGGAAATCTTTCATGAGAAGTCCGATGAATTTGTTGAAATCCCGATGCCGGGAGGAGCGGAATCCCTGAATGCAGCCGCGGCAGCCTCGGTATTGTTGTATGAAAGCAGCAGGCAGCGAAGTTGTAAAAATTGCTGAATAAGTTTGACGGCTTGCTGTCAAATTTTTACCTGATTATACTTGAAAATTGGGTAAAAGTAATATAGAATTATTTATTGATTGTTATTTTGTTAACGATGGCCCGTTAATGGTCAAAACTATATATTTCATATTTCAGGAGGAGATAAATATGGCGATTAAAATTGGTATCAATGGTTTCGGTAGAATTGGCCGCCTGGTATTCAGAGCAGCTATGCAAAGATCAGACATTGAAGTAGTAGGAATAAACGACCCCTTTATCGATCTGGACTACATGCAGTACATGCTCAAGTATGACACGGTACATGGTCATTTCAAGGGCGAAATTGGCGCAAAAGACGGTAAGCTTGTTGTAAACGGAAAAGAAATTGCTGTTTTTGCTCAGATGAATCCTGAAGAGATTGACTGGAAGAGCTGCGGAGCAGAATATATCGTTGAATCCACCGGAGTATTCACCACAATGGATAAGGCTGCCGGACATTTCAAGGGTGGTGCAAAGAAGGTTGTTATCACCGCTCCGTCAAAGGATGCTCCGATGTTTGTTATGGGAGTAAACCATGACAAGTATACAAAGGATATGAATATTGTTTCCAACGCTTCATGTACGACAAACTGCCTTGCGCCCATTGCCAAGGTTCTGAATGACAGATGGGGCATTGTTGAAGGATTAATGACAACCGTTCATGCTATAACAGCTACACAGAAGACCGTTGACGGTCCTTCCAAGAAAGACTGGAGAGGCGGAAGAGCTGCAAGCTTCAATATCATTCCTTCCTCCACCGGTGCTGCTAAAGCAGTTGGCAAGGTTATCCCCGAATTAAACGGCAAACTCACCGGTATGGCATTCCGTGTACCCGTTGCTGACGTTTCTGTTGTTGATTTGACATGCCGTCTTGAAAAGCCTGCTACCTATGAAGAAATCTGCCAGGCAATGAAGGAAGCTTCTGAAAACGAACTGAAGGGTATCCTGGGATACACCGAGGATGACGTTGTATCATCCGATTTCATCGGTGATGCCAGAACTTCAATATTCGACGCAAAAGCAGGAATTTCCCTGAACGATCACTTTGTAAAAGTTGTTTCTTGGTATGACAATGAATGGGGTTATTCAAACAAGGTGGTCGACCTTATTACCCATATGGCTAAGGTTGACGCCGAATAATTCAGGATTTGTTCTTACACCAGGCATCCTTAAGGGGATGCCTGTTTAAATTAAGGACATATGACAGATAATAAAAAATATTCCAACAGGTGTTTTGAATCTTGTGGACAAAGGAGATGGAGAATAATGGGCATGTACAACAAAATGAGCATTGAAGACATAGACGTCAGGGGAAAAAGGGTTATTGTAAGAGTTGATTTCAATGTTCCGCTGGACAGTGAAGGACATATAACCGATGATAAACGAATCGTGGCTGCGCTGCCTACCATCAAATACCTGATTGAACACGGCGCAAAAACAATCCTTGTGTCTCACCTTGGCCGTCCGAAGGAAGGCTTTGAACCGAAATACAGCATGAAGCCCGTAGCAGTCAGACTTAGCGAATTATTGGGACAGGAAGTTATCCTGGCAAAGGACGTAGTGGGAGAGGACGCAAAAGCAAAGGCTAATGAACTTAAGGAAGGCCAGGTATTGCTGCTTGAAAATGTGCGCTTCCACAAGGAAGAAACCAAGAACGATCCTGTATTTGCAAAGGAACTGGCCTCAATGGCAGATATATTTGTAAATGACGCATTCGGAACAGCACACCGTGCACACGCTTCCACTGCAGGTCTTGCTGATTATCTGCCGGCTGTATCGGGTTATCTGATTAAAAAGGAAGTAGACATAATGGGCAAGGCTCTGTCCAACCCTGAAAGACCTTTTGTAGCAATTTTGGGCGGAGCAAAAGTTTCTGACAAAATCACCGTTATTGAAAACCTGCTCGATAAGGTTGATACCCTGATAATCGGCGGAGGTATGGCTTATACATTCCTTAAGGCAAAGGGCTGCAGTATAGGAAACTCCATCTGCGAAGATGACAAACTGGATTTTGCGAAAGAGCTTATGGAAAAGGCAGAAAAGAAAGGGGTCAAGCTGCTGCTCCCGATTAGCAACGTTGTGGGAAAAGAGTTCAACGCTGAAACCGAGGATATGGAAGTTGCCTCAAATGATATCCCCGACGGCTGGATGGGCATGGATATCGGCGAATCAACAATAAAGCTGTTCAGCGAAGAAATTAAGAAGGCCAAAACCATTGTATGGAACGGACCGATGGGTGTATTTGAATTCCCGAAATTTGCAAAGGGTACAAAGAAAATTGCCGAGGCAGTTGCCGAATCCGGTGCTATATCCATCGTAGGCGGCGGTGATTCCGCAGCGGCAATTGAACAGCTCGGTTTTGCCGACAAGATTACACATATATCCACCGGCGGCGGTGCTTCACTCGAATTCCTTGAAGGTAAAGAATTACCGGGTATATCCTGCCTGATGGAAAAAAAAAAAAGGGTGAAAATGGCTGCAGGTAACTGGAAAATGAATAAAACACCGAAAGAAGCGGTGGAATTCATCCAGAACCTGAAGGATAAGGTTAGAGATGCAGAAACAGAAGTAGTGGTTGGCGTTCCCTTTGTGGCAATACCAGCGGTTGTTGAAGCATGCAAAGATACGAATATCAAAGTTGCTGCCCAGAATGTCCACTGGGAAGAAAGCGGTGCATATACAGGCGAAGTTTCCTGCAGAATGCTTAAGGAGCTTGGTGTTCAGTATGTAATCATCGGTCACTCGGAGAGAAGGGAATACTTTGCCGAAACCGATGAAACTGTAAACAAAAAGGCTCATGCTATTCTGAATGCGGGTATGATTCCGATTATCTGCTGCGGTGAAAGCCTTACACAGAGAGAACAGGGAGTTACGAAGGAACATATCCGTTACCAGGTTAAAATAGCTTTGCTGGGTCTCACAAAGGAACAGGTTTCAAAACTGGTTATTGCCTATGAGCCTATATGGGCAATCGGCACAGGAAAAACCGCAACGTCTGAACAGGCCCAGGAAGCGTGCTTTGTAATACGTGAACTCGTTAAGGAACTGTATGATGAAGAAACCGCTGAAAGCATCCGTATACTTTATGGCGGAAGCGTTAAGGCTTCGAATGCGAAAGAGCTCTTTGACATGCCTGACATTGACGGTGGTTTGATAGGGGGAGCCAGCCTGAAACTTGACGAATATGTGACAATAGTTCATTATAATAAAGCGTAATTAAAAAATTCCGGCCCTCCGGATAACCCGGAGGGTTTTTTCATAAAATCAAAGTATACCTGGAGGTTTGAAATATGCTGAAAAAACTGGATAATTTTAGCGGATACAGAGGTCCGGTTGTTGTTATAGTAATGGACGGAGTCGGCATATCCGAAAAAACCGAAGGAAATGCTGTATACCATGCATATACGCCGACTCTCGACATGCTTTTCAAAAAGTATCCCAATACTTTGATAAAGGCCCATGGTACTGCAGTGGGTCTGCCCAGTGACGATGATATGGGTAATTCAGAGGTCGGGCATAATGCAATCGGTGCCGGACAGATTTACAGCCAGGGAGCGAAACTTGTCAATGAAGCCATTGCAACGGGGAAATTATTTGCAGGAAAAGCCTGGCGCGAAATTGCTGAAAATGTATTGAATCATAATTCAACACTGCATTTTCTCGGATTGTTCAGTGACGGCAATGTCCACTCCCACATTGATCACCTGAAAGCTTTGATAGTGCAGGCTAAGAAGGAAGGCATAAAGAGGGTACGGGTTCATATACTGCTGGACGGCAGGGACGTGGGTGAAACTTCTGCCCTTGAATATGTTGATCCGTTTGAGGCTTTCCTTTCTGAAATAAGATCTGAGGACTTTGACGCAAAAATTGCCAGCGGCGGCGGGCGTATGAAGATAACAATGGACAGGTATGAGGCGAACTGGGGAATGGTGGAACTGGGCTGGAAAACCCATGTGCTGGGTGAAGGCAGATATTTTGCTTCTGCAAGGGAAGCAATTGAAACCCTTCGCGCCGAGACCCATGCAATAGACCAGGATTTGCCTCCGTTTGTAATTGCTGAAAACGGTGAGCCCGTCGGAACAATAAACGACAATGACAGTGTTGTTTTCTATAACTTCCGCGGAGACAGGGCAATTGAAATCAGCAGGGCCTTTGAGGAGCAGGATTTTGACAAGTTTGACAGAAAGAGATATCCGAAGGTGGTATACGCAGGAATGCTGGAATATGACGGAGACCTCCATATTCCGAAAAGATACCTGGTTCCGCCGCCGGAAATAAGAAATACCCTGGGTGAATACCTGTGCAAATCGGGCATTACCCAGTTAGCCATCTCAGAGACGCAGAAATACGGGCATGTGACCTATTTCTGGAACGGAAACAGAAGCGGAAAGTTCGATGAAAAACTTGAAACATATATTGAAATTCCGTCAGATATTGTGCCCTTTGAACAGCGCCCCTGGATGAAGGCTGCAGAAATAACCGACAGATTAATTGATGAATTGCGGACCGGAAAGTATCGTTTTGCCAGGATCAATTTCCCGAATGGTGACATGGTTGGGCATACCGGAAATTTCCATGCGGCAAGAATAGCCGTTGAAACCGTTGATTTGTGCCTGAAACGCATACTGACGGCTGTGGATGAACTTGAAGGAATGGCCATTATAACTGCCGACCACGGAAACGCCGATGAAATGTTTGAACTTGATAAAAACGGAAAACCGAAACTTGACGAAAACGGCGTTATAAAGGCAAAGACAAGCCATACCCTCAGCAAAGTACCGTTTATCCTTTATGACAATTTCAACGGTAACAGGTACAGATTAAAAGACGGAAATTTCGGTCTTGCCAATATTGCCGCAACGGCTGCAAACCTGTTAGGCTTTGAAGCACCGGATATTTGGGAAGAAAGCATGATTGTGATTGACAAATAACCGGCATTTATAATATGATAAAACGACAAGGTGGGAAGCATTCGTTGTATAGATGGGAGGATTTATGCGAATACTGGGAATAGACTTTGGTGATGCAAGAATAGGAGTTGCGGTAAGTGATCCGCTGGGGATTACAGCCCAGGCCATTGAAACCATTCACTGGAAAGGTGACTGGAAAAAACTTCTGGAAAGGATCAGGGAACTTACCGAGTACTATTCATGCGATACCATAGTCGTAGGGTTCCCCGGAAACATGAACGGCACGGTTGGTGAACGGGGAATTCGTACACAGAAGTTTATTGAAAAACTTGGTGCATACTTGCCTGGTATACGCATAATCCCATGGGATGAAAGACTTTCCACTGTCCAGTCCAGGCAGGCTTTGATTGAGATGGGAATTGACAGCAGAAGGCACAAAGGAAAAATTGATCAGATTGCGGCTTCCATTATACTGCAAAGTTACATGGATGCCCAAAGAAAATCCTAATTACCTTGCCACTTCGTGGCAGTAAAAAAATAAAACCAGTCGAAGAGACTGAATAAATTTAAGGAGGTTTTCATATGCCGGATAACAAATGCAACGGATGCGACCACCCGCATGATCATGAGCACGATCACGATTTTGACGAAATGGACAATGTCCTTGAATTAACGGGAGAAAACGGAGAGACTCTTAAAGTTGAGTTTTTGGCTACTGTTAAAGTCGATGATCAGGAATATGCAGTGATGCAGACTCTTGAAACCGATGATGAGGATGAAGCTGAGATTGTCATCATGAGGCTGGAATATGATGACGAGGAAGATGAATACTTCCTGATTGCGGAAGAAGACGATGAGACGCAGCAAAGAGTATTTGAGGCGTTTCAGAAGGCAGTCATGGAAGAAGAAGAATAAGGAAATGCTCACTTTACAACATAAGGTTGATCTTAAGATTTCATAGGTTATAATGGATGATAGAGCCGATAGCTTTATCATCCTTATTTTTTTGGGGGTTAGTTATGAAAAAAGTTAATATTAAAGATATAATCAGAAAAGTGGTGTCAGGCAAAAGGGGTATAATACTGCTGGTTGTGCTGCTGTTTGTTGTCAGTACGACAGTTACATTTTTCATTGCACAGTCGGTAAAACGCGGGAACCGTTCAGAAACGGCAATATCCGACACTGATATTACACCGACACCGGTTGAAACCGAGGAACCGGGCAGCGAAGATAACGAAACTGAAACCGGTGACGGTTCAGAAGAAGACATAACTCCTTCCCCCACACCGGTTGAAAAAGCGATTGATTTCAAGTTCCCGAAAGAAGGAACAAGGCCGGTTGCTGTCATGATTGACAATGAAACCGATGCGGTACTTCCCCAGGGAGGACTTGGGCTGGCACAAATAGTTTATGAAGCTCTTGTTGAATATGGCGATACCAGGTATATGGCCTTATTCTGGGATAATCTGCCCGATTACATCGGACCGGTTAGAAGCTCAAGGCATTATTTTCTTGATTATTCGATGGAATACGATGCCATTTACACTCATATAGGCTGGAGCGATTATGCATACCGCGACTTGCAGCTGTTTGAAATAGACAATATAGACGGGGTTATGGGAAACGCCGGCGGAGTATTCTGGGACTTGACAAATGATAAATCCAATTACCATGATTCATATACCAGCCGTGAAAGACTGGAAAAATTTATTCAGAAGGCAGAATATTCCATGACAACCGACAAGAAATTACCGCTTGCATACAATACCGGAGACGTAACATATGAAAACGGCGAAAGCGCAAAGGAGATATTTATAAAATACAGTGTAAGCAGCAACTGCGGGTATTATTATGACGAAGAACAAAAGAACTACAAAAGAACACGCCTCGGCGAATACCAGATAGACAGGAATACCAACGAGGTTATCCGTGCAAAGAATATTATTATCCTGTTTGTAGAAAACAAAACCATAGAGGGCGACAAATACGGCAGGCAGCAATTATATACGACAGGAAGCGGAAAGGGGTACTATATAACAAACGGTGTAAAACAGGACATAACCTGGGTAAAATCATTCCGAACATCCCAGACCAGGTATCTTGATGCGAATAATAACGAAATTAAGCTGAATCCGGGGCAGACGTGGATTCAGATAGTGCCGCCCAATGCAGACGTGCGTATAAAATAGTCAGATTCACAATTCAGGATAGAATTTCTGATTGACAGGTATGCCACCTTAATCATGGATTTCGTTTTGCGGAAGTATTGATTAAGGTGGCTTTTTGCAGGTTAATGGAAGAATTATATAGAATTATTCCGTTTTAAGAGATAGAATATATATGATATATTCCTGTAACAGGAAAAGCCAGTGTAAAATACCGGGGTTGAATGATAGCGGTCAGCAATAAGGGTGATATGGATGAAAAATAACACTCTTATCAATACCTGCAACAGGGTAATGGATTCAATATGTTCGCTGCTGAGAGCAAAAAATGTATCAACCAGGCTCAAAATGGGTTTTATACTTATAACTGTATTGCCTGTTATTGCCGTCGGATATTTTTCCTACATGCAGGGAAGCAAGGCGATATATAATAAAATGAAACGTTCTGCAACAGAAACCATCGATCAGGTTGGTATAAATCTCGGTTCCAAATTACAGGCCATTATAAATGACGGGACGGAAATAGCTTATAATGACCTGGTTCAGAAAACCCTGGTTAATTACGACAGCTTAAGTGCACGTGAACTTAATATTATTGAAGATGAGCTTTCTGATTACATAAACAGGAAGTACATATTCAGCAATAATGTGGCTGAGATTATTATTTATACCAATGACCTGGAAAGGATTAATGCGTATGGACAGAGCATGTTCTGGTTTATGCCTAAACCCGAAAACCTGAAATTTTTGGCTGAAAAGGCCAGGGAACTTGATGGGCTTTGCCTTTGGATACCGGTAAATTCAGATTATGAGCAGGGACTGGCCAGAAAAGTATTCGGTGATAGAAAAAGTATCATTCTTATGAGAAATATTAAATCCCTGGAGACCGGAAACCAGATAGGATATATTCTGATGCGTATTGATGAATCGGTAATTTCCGATACTCTTAAAAACATAGATTTCGGTGATGGTGCACAGATTTTTATATTAAATTCAAACAATTTCGTAGTTTCAAGTGCCGGAAATTACGCTGAAGTAGCTCTGCCTTACCATGAAACAGGAATTTTAAATGAAATTAATCAGGGAAACGGTGACAGAAGTTTCAGACACAGACTGGGAAAAAATTTATATCTTGCGGCATATTCACCGATTAAACAGGCTGATTGGTATATTGTTGCACTTATTAAGTTTGATTACCTTTATTCTGAGTCAAGGCAACTGCTCTATAATATTTTCATAATCGGAATTTGCTTTCTTATGGTTGCATTATTCCTGAATTACATAATATCAAAAAGCATTGTAACCCCGATAAGACAGCTTGTTCATGGGATTAACAGTTTTAAGAACGGTGAGATGGATATTTTTATAGAAGATGAAAATAATGATGAATTCAGTGAACTTAACAGATGCTTCAACGAGATGACAACAGAAATAAAGAGGCTTATACATGATATAAAGGCACAGGAAAGGCAGAAGAAGGAACTTGAAATTCGGGCGCTTCAGGCTCAGATAAATCCTCATTTTCTGTCCAATATTTTAAATACGGTATCGTACATTGCGTCTTTGAAGAAAGAGGATAATATTGTTAATCTGGTTAATTCAATAGTAAATCTTCTGAATGGCTGTATGAAAAATGACAACAGCCAGATCACGGTAGAGGAGGAAATTTCATTACTAAAAAGCTATATTACAATGCAGGAATATCGTTTATTTGGACGTTTTTCAGTTGAATTCAGCATTGAACCATCTGTTATGTCATGTCTTATTCCCAGGTTTTTGCTGCAGCCTATATTGGAAAATGCATTGATACATGGCATTGAGCCTTCAGGCAAAAAAGGGCTGATTGTTATTAAAGGTTATAAGAAGGATGATACACTGTGCTTTTCCATAACTGACAACGGAGTTGGCATGTCCCAGGAGCAAATAGACTTATTGCTGATGTCAGATAACCACAGCCAGCGATCCAGGCTTACCGGTATAGGAATAGCCAATACAAGGGACAGGATAAAAATGCTGTTTGGTCCTGAGTATGATCTTGAAATTAACAGCGTTAAGGGTGTATTTACCACGGTAAATATCCGCTTACCGTTTGTGATCGGTAATGAAGGAGGTATATAAAATGTATTCAGTACTGATTGTTGACGATGATACTGTTTTCAGGACCAGGCTAAAAAGCCTGATAAACTGGGAAAAGGAAGGCTATGTCGTCATTGCCGAAGCTCGGAACGGTAAGGAAGCCATAGAAAAAATGGAAAGCCTGGAACCGGACATTGTTATTACTGATATCAGTATGCCCATAATAAACGGAATTGAACTGATAGATTACGTCGCAAAGTTCAGGAAAAATACCAGTATTATAGCAGTAAGCGGCTATAATGATTTTAACTATGTTCGCGACAGCCTGATTAACGGGGCCGAGGATTACTTGCTGAAAAACCAGTTAAGTGCCGGCAGGCTGATTGAAGTGTTAAGAGCGGCGGTTAGGAAACTGGATTCAAAAAACAGGGAAGAACCGGTTTTCAGCGGGGAAAGCCTGATTCAGGAGTTCCTGCTGTTGATGATATCGGGATGCATCAGAAGCAGGGAAGAAATAGAATCAAGACTGCGAAAACTGCACCTGGAACCTTTGCTGCAGGGGTTGGCTGTGGCGGTTGCAGAACCCGATAATGGTGGTTTGATTAATAACCTGGATGAGGATGAATATTATAAGTTCATTTACTCATTGAGCAGTATTATGAAAGAAACTGTAAGTCCCGAATCGGAAATTGTTATAACTATCATCGGACGAAACCGGATCTTGATTCTGTTTCCTTTAACAAGTTACAATATCGGATTATTTAAGGATGACTGCCGAAAAATACTGGCCCGCATTAAAGATAATATTATGAGATTATTGGGTGAATCTGTTTCCTTTGGAGTAAGTGATTTATGCAAAGATATTATAAAGCTTCCTTATTATTATGAGCAGGCTGTAAAGAATTTGGAAGGAAACCGCTTTCAGGGTAAAACCGGTTTTATAGCTGAAACCGAAATTGCCCAGGCGGAAAACAGAATACTTACCCTGGATATTACCGATGAAAAGGATCTTCTGGACGCATTGAAAGGTAAAGGCGAATATACCCCCGCTGAAGTCATCAAAAGGATATTTGATAGATTTGATAACTGCAGCAGTGAAGATATTCAACTGGTACTCGCGGAATTGCTGAACATATTAATCAGGGAAATACAGGCTAATAATCTGTCACCGGAAGAAACATTTCAGGAAAATGAAATCAACTATCAGAAAGTGATAAAATCCATGAATATCCCCGAACTTAAGGACTGGTTTTCGGATAAATATTGCAAATTGCAACGGTGCCTGTTAAACCTCCGGACTTTCAGGCATTATAATGAAAATACACGAAAAGCAATATGCTATATAGAAAAAAATTACAGCAGGGACATCTCCCTTAACGATATAGCATACGCACTTAATGTCAACAGCTCCTATTTATCAAGAATCTTCAAGAATGATACCGGACAAAATATTGTAGAATATCTGAATAAGATTAGGATTGAAAAAGCCGCTTCCCTGATAAATGAAGGAAAACTCCCGCTGAAGGAAATCGCGTTTAATGTTGGCATTCAGAATTATTACTATTTTTTTAAACTGTACAAAAAATTTACAGGCATTACTCCCGGTGAATATAAAAAGAAGGATACTCAGCGGTATCAAAATTATAACGGGTAAAAAAGGTGCAATATAAGGTAAAAATAGTTAATTGCCTGGAAAAATACGGGTTTATATAATTAAATACAGCAGGGTTTATGTGTTTTGGCGCCGGAACACACATTGCGGATTAGGAAAACGGGAGGGGAAACCAAATGAAAAAGTATCTGTCACTTATATTGTGCACTATGCTTTTGCTTTTACCTCTTGCTGCGTGCAGCGTAAATACCGGCAGCACAGGTGCTTCAGGCGATAATAAAACCACTGGTTCCACCGATTTAACTTTCTGGACGTATGTTGAGCAGCACAGTGAATTTATGATGGACGCGGCTAACAGATGGAATTCCAAAAATCCGAATGAAACCATTAATCTGAAATGTGAGTCTTATCCGGTAGAAGATATGCATAACAAGTTATTGATTACACTTCAGTCGGGACAGGGAGCTCCTGATATTGTGGATGTTAACGTAGCCAAGTTCAGTAACTTTATGAGGGGAAGCAATGTAGGATTTATACCTCTTAACGATATTATCGAACCCGAAAAGAGCAGTTTTCTTGAGGCAGTTCTGGATATTTACAAAAAGGGCGATACGTATTACGGTATTGAATATCACGTCGGAGCTCCGGTTATATTCTATAATACTGAAATTCTTGATCAGGCCGGTGTTAAAGTTGAAGATTTAAAATATTGGAATGATTTGCGTGATGCAGGTAAGATAGTACTGGAGAAAACGGGCAAGCCTATTATAACATTTGAAGTAAGCGATTCATGGTGCTATTACATAATGGTTACCGAGCAGAAATCGGATTATTTCAGCAGAGACGGCAAATGCATTTTGGATAATGATATAAACGTCAAAACCTTACAGTTTATGCTTGACATGATTAATGAGGGTACAGCAATAACAACACCGGGCGGAAATTTCCACACTGAGGAATATTACGGATTCATGGCAAAAGGCGGCGCAGCATCAATGTTATTGCCTCTCTGGTATATGGGAAGATTCACCGATTATATGCCTGAACTCAAAGGCAAAATACAGATTGCTCCGATACCGAAATGGAGCGATGATGATGTTGCACCTGTTTTCGGCGGTACGGCTACATGTATAACCGTTCAGTGCAAGAACCAGGACTTGGCGAAAAGGTTCCTGTTCGAAGCAAAAATCAGTCCGGAGGGTGCAGCTCAAATCTGGAACGTGCTGGGCTTTGATCCGCTGCGTTGGGATATATGGGATTCAGACGTAATGAAAGTTTCAAACAAGTACACCGAGTATTTCGGACCCGACATTTTTGAAATTATCCTGCAGATGAAAGACGATTTCTACCCGACATATATTACCCATGATCTGTTCCCTAAAGCCAATGACCTGGTAGCCAAGAACGTATTGTTCAAGGCATACGGTGATAAGAGCCTTACTCCGGCAGAAGCTCTTCAGGAAGCTGCAAATGAATTAAGAAGTTCAATGGGTAATTAATCAGTATATTTATCGGCTGGGGTGTATGAAACCCATACACCCCATAATTTTATTACTGCTTGGACTGCCATGCTTCAGATGGAACGGAGGTCTGGTAAATGAGCGGGTACAGGAAGAAACGATATTTTAATATGGTAAAGAAGGCTCCATATTTCTTTACTTTGCCGTTCATTGTTTCGTTTGCGATGTTTTTTCTTTACCCCGTGATATTCATGTTTGTAATGAGTTTTCAGAGAATAGAAGGGCTTGATTCATGGGCTTTTGTAGGATTTGACAATTACAGGCGGATTTCTAGTGATGTAAATATAAAACCCGCAATAACCAACAGCATTCTGTTTACCATTGGTATACTTGTTGTGAATGTAACTCTCGGAGTATTAATAGCGGTTGGTCTTAACAACAGAAGGACATTATTCCGTAATGCATTCAGATCGGCCATTTACCTCCCGGCATTAACCTCCATAGTTGTAGCAGGCATATTTTTCAGGTTGTTTTTCGGAGGCGGGGAAAATACGCCGTTGAACAGGCTGATGACAATACTGCATCTGCCGACCCGTGAATGGCTGTATGATACACAGTTAACCGGAATTTTTGCCTTGGTGATTACCGCCACATGGCGCTGGCTCGGAACAAACTCATTATATTTTCTCTGCGGTTTACAGAGTATTCCTGATGAATTGTTTGAAGCCGCGGAAATAGACGGTGCAAATTCTTTCCAGAGGTTCTGGAATATTATTATACCGGGTTTAAAGCCAATTTTAATATTTGTAAGTACCACAATGGTCTATGGCGGCCTGAGAATGTTCGGCGAAAGCTATGTACTCTGGCCGAGAGGTTCAACGCCCGGCGGAATCGGTGTTACTATGGTTTTGCATATTTACAAGACTGCATTTACAAGCTTTGATTTCGGCTATGCCTCTGCGTTGTCGGTTTTGCTTTTCATTTTCCTGATTCTTATAAACATAATTTTTATCAAGTTCCTGGGCATAGGTAAACAGGAGGGGAGTGCATGAAGAAGAAATACATAGGATACAGGATAGCAACCACGATTATATTCTCACTGTTGTCAGCATGTGCACTTGGACCTTTTGTATATCTGCTTGTTGCCTCCTTCGTTGATGATATGAGCCAGGTTTTCAAAAACGGATTAAGCCTTAAAATAAGAATGGATATGCTCAGCATAAACAATTATATACTGCTTTTTACAAAGGACAACGGGTTATATTTCAGCTGGTATAAAAACAGTATAATAATTACTTTGTTCTATACCGCGCTGTCCCTGTTTTTTTCGTCCCTTGTAGGGTATGGTATAACAATGTATGATTTTAAGTTCAAAAAGCTTTTAATTGTAATAATACTGAGTACAATGATGATTCCCCTTGAGATACTGATGCTGCCGTTGTACAGAGAAATGTTAAGTTTCAGGCTCCTTAACACCTATACAGGTGTGGTAATTCCTTTTGCGGTATCTGCATTTGCAATATATTTTTTTATGCAGTATGCCCAGACTTTACCGAAAGAATTGATGGACGCGGCCAGGGTGGATGGCTGCGGCGAATTCAGGATATATTTTCAGATTATGGCGCCCATTATGATCCCGGCTTTTGGTACGATGGCAATATTACAGGCAATGACTGCATGGAATGATTTCCTGTGGCCCTTAATTGTGATGTCGACAAACAGAAATTTTACATTAACGGTTGGTTTGCAGACATACCTTTCTCCGTACGGAAACAATTACAATGCCTTGTTTGCAGGTGCCGTACTGTCGGTTATTCCGGTCATGATCCTGTTTCTGGCAAACCAGAAAACCTTTATTTCCGGTTTAACCGTCGGAGGAGTCAAAGGATAAGGAGGGAATGTCCGTGGAAGTACGTTTTCATATGCTGAGACCGGAACAGATTGCAGAAAGACGGCGGGAATTCCCCGTAGTATATATACCCCTTGGGACACTGGAATGGCATGGTTTACATAATCCGATGGGAGCTGACGGCCTCCAGGCTGAAACATTGGCCATCAGATGTGCAACCCTTGGAGGAGGCCTGGTATTTCCCACGGTCTATTACGGGGAAAGCAGAGTTGGTTCGCTTCTTGAAACCGATCCTGTACGTAAGGCGGGTGTTGCGGAAAGAATGGGAGTTCCGCCGGAATATTTTGAAGAGGAAAGGCACCCCTATTCCCACAGCCGGCAAATTGAACATTATCAGCATCATTTGGTGCATATTCTTGCAGAAGCAGCTTCTTATGGTTTTAAACTGGCTGTTTTCGTTGTTGGTCATTATCCGCTGCTGGATCATGCCAGGGCTGCCGTGCTGTTTTATAACCAGTGGTGTTATGATAAAAAATGGGAGCATATGAATGCATGGGCTTTTGCTGATTTTACACTGCTGAAAGAATTATATGAAAATCCCGGCGATCATGCAGGTGCATGGGAAACATCGCACCTTTTGGCATCACATCCCGAATGTGTGGATTTGTCCAGGGCCGAAAAGGAGTTACAGTATGGTATTATTTCTGCCAGGGATCCTCTCGATTCATCTGCTGAGTTTGGAAACAGAACATATGATGATGCCGCGAGGATAGCAGTAAAAATGGTAAGGGAACGGCTGGAACACCCTGAACTTTACAGCGGGCATGGCATGCCGCTTTAATCAGACAAAAAGGCGAATTTCGCCGTACCGGCAAAACTATTATGTTTTCATTTTTTTCGGGAAGCTTTTATTCATTGCTTTACTGTGTTGGTAAATTGACGTTGTAAGAAGTTTTGGCTTTAAAGGTATAATGCTAATGAATAAAGTCCGGCAGGATTTATTTCATAAGTAAATTCTGCTCCCCCCAATTATGTTATAAATAGATGGTATTCTTTATAACCTGCAGTTTTTATCAGGCAATGGGCGCAGTATAGTATTTTACCAAATAAGTTCTGCGCCCGTTTTTTCTGGCGGAAGCTTATTTAAATCTGCCGCCCGACAGCAATAATGAAAAAAATATATGTTGTTTCTTCGTTTTCATTTAATGTTAAATAATATATGCAAAAAGTAGATACAATAGGAATGGACATGGCGTACCGGGTGAAAAATTGGTATTTACACATTAGGAATACTGTGTTATAATGCTTAACTGTGAATACGGGCGGTCCTCTGTCGGTCGACTGAACATATCCCGGCATGAACGTCTCAGGAATGGAGGAGTAGATATGGATATCATTCGCGAGCTGGAAAAGGAGTACATGAAGAAAGAAGTTCCGGATGTTAGAGTGGGAGATTATGTAAGGGTTTCGGTTAAGGTTAAGGAAGGATCCCGTGAAAGAATACAGGCTTTTGAAGGGTTTATTATCGGGATTCACGGAAGCGGGATCAGCCGCGCAATTGTGGTGAGAAGAGTATCCTTCGGAATCGGGGTTGAAAGAGTATTCCCGATACACTCACCGAATGTTAACAGGATTGAAATTATCAGACGAGGAAAAGTAAGAAGAGCGAAACTCTACTATCTCCGCGACAGAGTAGGTAAAGCTGCCAGGATTAAAGAAGATATCGGAGCAAAATAAAACGGTTTCAGGAAAGAGGACAAACGTCCTCTTTCTTATTATGTATCATTTTTGGTGTATTTAAATAAATATATATCTTGTTACGGTGGGTAAGAATGAATATACAGTGGTTTCCCGGACATATGGCCAAAACAAGGCGCATGCTGGCCGAAAATCTGAAACTGATTGACGTTGTAATCGAGCTTCTGGATGCAAGAATCCCAAAAAGCAGCCAGAATCCTGAAATTGACAGGCTTACAAAGAACAAGCCCAGGGTTATAGCGCTGAATAAAAGCGATTTGGCCGATCCTGAAAAAACAAAACTGTGGATTGACAGGTTCAGGAAGGATGGCATAGATGCCATATGCATAAATGCCTTAACAGGCGAGGGAATACCCGTTTTAACAGCCCAGCTGAAGAAAATCATGGAACCGAAACTGAAAATGGCCGCCGAAAAAGGGCGGATATCAAGGCCGATAAGGACTATGATTGTCGGTATCCCGAATGTGGGCAAATCGGCGCTTATAAACAAAATAGCCGGGAAAGCTGCAGCTGTTACCGGAGACAGGCCGGGTGTAACAAGAAACAAGCAATGGGTTCGTATAAACCCTGAAATACAGCTTCTGGACACTCCCGGTATCCTATGGCCCAAGTTCGATGATCCGCAGACAGGAATGAAACTGGCATTTACAGGGGCAATACGAGACGAAATAATGGACATTGCCACCCTTGCTTCGAATTTGCTCGAACTGCTTTCAAGGCTGTATCCCGAAGAACTGAAAAACAGGTATAAGTTCGATAACCTCGACGGAAAGCCGGGCCATGTCCTCCTTGAAGAAGCGGGAAGAAAAAGAGGATGTCTTGTATCGGGCGGCGAAGTGGATTATTATAGAATCAGCAGTATAATTCTGGATGAATTCAGGGGCGGAAAAATAGGACGAATTACACTGGAAACTCCTGACGAAAAGAGTGGGATTAATGAGCAGGAAAATGACGCTGGCTGAAATACGGCAGAAGGCTGAGGAAATGCCGCTTGAGGAGGCGGTTTCCTGGCTGTGTGACATATTACCCGATTACGGCATATCTGTTGCAAAACTGGCGGATATGTTTTCAAAAAGGTTAATGCGTTTAAAGGAAGAAAAGAAAAGGCTTCTTAGAATGTCTGAGTTTGAAATCCAGGCGCGCAGGCAAGGTTTTGTACATATCGGAGGAATAGACGAAGCAGGAAGGGGACCCCTCGCGGGACCTGTGGTTGCAGGATGTGTGGTTCTTCCTGAGGATTGTTTCATAGAACATCTGAATGATTCAAAAAAGCTTACCCCGTCATTAAGGGACAAGCTGTACGATATCATTGTACATGAAGCGCTGGACTACGGCATTGGTATCGTAATGCCCGAAGAAATAGATGAAATAAATATTTATAATGCTGCAAAAAAGGCCATGCTTCAGGCAGTATCAAATCTGAAAAAGGAACCCGACTACCTGATTATTGATGCCATGAAGCTGCCACTGGATATAAAACAGCTTTCTGTCAACAAGGGCGACAGTCTCAGCGTATCCGTTGCCGCTGCGTCAGTCATTGCGAAGGTGACAAGGGACAGATGGATGGAAGAAGCACATAAGATGTATCCGGAGTATGGTTTTGACAGGCATAAGGGTTATGGAACACGGGAACACATGGAAGCCATCAGAAAATACGGTTTGTGTCCGCTGCACAGAAAAAGCTTTACGCATGGATTGGTGGGATGATAAACATTGAGAATTCCTGATTCCGTATTATACAAAATAATTCAGAATACGGATATTCATAATCTTCTGGGCAGGCTTCTGGAAGGAGAAATATTTGAAGGCCGTGTTGTATCGGTTGACGGGAATTTTTTGCTTATGCAGCTTCTGGATGGCAGCAGAATAACAGCACAGGTTGAATCGGGTGCAAAATATAATCCCGGCGATATAATAAAACTTAAGGTTGTTGACAGGCAGCAGGGAAGATTAATTGCAGTTGAAGACGGGCATTCTCCGGTAAAGGACAGTAAACCTTTTACCGGAGAAACCGGGCACTTTTCAGTCCAAAACAGCCTGTTTCCGTCAAAGAGCTCAGAAAATTCCACGGTTCGGGGCAGAGAACCTTTAAATGAAACAGGGCACATTACCGTCCGGAACAATGTACCATACGAAAAAGCAAATAATCCTGAGGAATTATTGAAATCGGCAAATATACCGGTTAACAGGCTGAATATTGATGTTGTAAGAGCGATTGTCAGCATGGGGAGTGAGCCGAAGGCAGAAATTATAGAGAAAGCAGTTAACCTGATGAATAACACTCAGGTTGATAATCCAAGGCATGCTGTATTCCTGGTTCTCAACCGGATGGATGATAAAGAGCAGTTTTATGAAATTATCAGTGAACTGGACAGGGGAAGGTTTCATTTCAGCGAAGAACTGAATAACCTGGTTGATCTTCTGGAAGAAGCATCTGCTGAGACCGATGACAGTATACTCGCCGGAGTGACGGAGAGAATTCGGGCGGCGCTTGCCAATTCCCTTGTAAAGACCGTTTTGAACCGAAGCAAGTATTTACAGAAGGATGAAGCCGCCTCAGACGGAAACCCTGAAAAAATACAGGAGTTAGCCCTGCCGAAGGCGGATAAATGGCTGTATGATTTGAAAAAAGAACTTTCATTGCTCGGAAAGATACTAACCGATTCTGCGGCAAACAACAGGGAAAAAATATTGTCTGCAGTAAACAGGCTGGAGACAGCAATTCATTTTTTCAACGAACTCCGGGGCATTGAGATGTTTGTACAGGTTCCGTTCATTGTCCGGGATAATCAGATTAACGGTGAATTATATATAATGAAAAGGGCAGGAAGGAAAGGCAAAATAAACTCCAGGGATTTTACGCTTTTCCTGTCACTGTCGACCGAATATATCGGCCGGCTGGATATTTTTGTACACGTTAAGAATAAAAATGTAATGGTAAGGATATTTACCGAAAACGAGAAGTTTAATCACCTTTTTACCGATGAATACAGGACTTTGTACGATGCTCTCAGAGAAAAGGGATATAAACTGTTTGACATGGATTTCCAGTCAAATGACGAAAAAATTAGTATTTTCAATGCGGAAAAAACGGCTTCAGAGATCCTGGACATGAACAGGACAAAAATCGATGTTAAGGTTTGATGCTATGGAAGAAAAGAAAATAAAAAAAGCAACGGCTCTGTCATACACTCCGGGACAGAACAGGGCGCCGAAGGTTATCGCATCAGGCAGGGGGATAGTAGCTGAAAAAATAATTGAAAAGGCAAGGGAAGAAAAAATCCCGGTAGTGGAGAATTCTGAACTGGCGGCAGAATTGTCCGAACTCAAACTTGGGTCTGAAATTCCTGTGGAACTCTATGAAGTGGTTGCGGAAATACTTGCTTTTGTAAGCCGTGTGGATGAAAAGGCAGGAGAAAAATTTGGAAAAGCACAAAAACAGTTCTGAAAGGGTACCCGTGAATAACAGGCAGTTGGGCAAAAAGGGCGAAGAGTTTGCCGCTGAATACCTGAAACGAAAAAATTACAGAATTCTCTGCCGTAATTACAGGGCCGGCAGACTTGGTGAAATCGACCTTATTGCCGCAGATAACAAAAGGATAATCTTTGCCGAAGTAAAAGCCAGAACAGGTAATTCTTACGGTGCCCCTGCAGAGGCCGTATCATACAGAAAGCAGCAGACAATGAGAAAAGTTGCATCGTGTTTTTTAAGGGATTATGACATTGCGGATTCCGAAATCCGCTTTGATGTTATAGAAATAATTATGACAAGGAACTGTGAGCTCGTGGACATTAATCACATCGAAGAAGCCTTTTAGTTTTATCAGTGAATTTTTTACGGAGGACCGTCTGTGATTATAGTTGATGCTCATTGCGACACACTTACCAAGGTTGTGGATAATAAAAAAAGCTTAATAAGCAACTGCTATCACTGGGATATAAACAGAGCACGGAAATATGAAGGTTTTGTGCAGGTCCTTGCTGTATTCCAGGATCCCGGCAGGGAAAAACCGTCTTTCAGAAAAGCGATGAGATATATACATGAAGCAGAAAGCATGGAAAGACAGTATCCTTTTTTGAAAATATGCAGAAATTACAGGGAAATTGAAACAGGACTCATGGAAAAAAAGGTTTGCGGCTTGCTGGCCCTTGAAGGCGGCGACGCTCTTGAAGGAAAAACTGAGAACCTGGATGAATTTTATAACGCCGGTATCCGGCTTATCACACTTACATGGAATTATGCAAATGAGCTCGGGGACGGAGCTGAGATACAGCGTAACGGCGGTCTTACGGCTTTTGGTAAAGACGTCGTTAAATTAATGCAGGGAAAAGGTATGATCGTGGATATATCCCATGCAGATTTAAAAACCTTTGAGGATTGCATGAGTATCAGTACGAAACCTGTAATAGCGTCCCACTCCAATGCGAGATACGTATGCGATCATCCACGGAATTTATATGACTGGCAGATAAAGGAGATAAAAAAGACCGGCGGCGTGGTGGGAGTAAACTTTTATACAAAATTTATCAATAACAGTTTCAAAGCCGGTATTTCGTCACTTGTACGCCATATTGAGCACGTATGTGAAGTTGCGGGGGATGATACTGTCGGTCTCGGGGCAGATTTTGACGGAATGGAATCGCTGCCGGATGAAATTAAGGGTGTTGAGGATTTATATCTTGTTTTTAACGAGCTGGCAAAATTAAACTATTCAGAAGAATCAATCGGTAAAATAGCCGGTGGTAATTTTCTCAGGGTATTCCGTGATGTATTGGTATAAAAAGTGGAATAATACATTATAAAGTATTAATATATTTCTGTTTGTGTGAGAGGAAAAAATGGACAAGGCAAGAGAAACGGCACTTAAAGCTTTGTATGAAACCGATGTTAAGGGCGCGTATGCAAACCTTGCGCTCAAAAAGCTTTTATCTGACAGGGAGCTGGATTCAAGGGACCGGGCTTTCATAACAGAACTGGTATATGGTACGGTTACAAGAAAAATTACACTGGACTGGGTAATTTCCCGTTTTTCAAAGATACAGCCAAAGAGGCTGTCCAACCTTGTACTGCAGATTTTAAGAATGGGTGCATACCAGATCCTGTTCCTGGACAGGGTTCCGGATTCAGCTGCGTGCAATACGTCTGTTGAACTTGCAAAGAAATACGCGAATCAATCGGCCGGTTTTGTAAATGCAGTACTGAGAAACATAGCCAGAAACGGGGAAAGAGTTTTGTCCGACAGTGATATTGATACTCTGCCGGTTCCGGAAAAATTCTCCGTAAAATATTCCTTTCCCGAGTACCTGGTCCAGGAATGGATTTCTGTATTCGGCGAGGAATTTACCGGGGAACTTTTGAAATCGCTGCTGGAACGCCCGGATTTTTCAGTTCGGATTAATACTTTAAAGTCAACAAGGGATGCGGTAGCAGAAGAACTAAGGAAACACGGCATTGAAGCAAGACCCGGCCGATTTATGCCTGAAGCCCTGTATCTTGAAAATGTATCGGATATTTCAGGTCTTGATGTTTTTACAGAAGGAAAAATAACAGTCCAGGATGAAAGCTCCATGCTTGTATCAAAAGTCCTGGATCCCAGACCCGGTGAAAAAGTGCTGGATGTTTGTGCGGCTCCGGGAGGAAAAACAACTCATATTGCCCAGCTTATGAATAACATCGGGCAAATTGATGCATGGGATATTCATGAACATAAAATAGCACTTATCAATGAGAATGCAAAAAGGCTGGGAATTACAATAATCAGGGCAATCCAGGGAGATGCCCTGGAAAGCAGGGAAGAAATTCTTGATACATATGACAGGGTTCTGGCAGATGTTCCGTGTTCAGGTACGGGTATTATCAGACGAAAGCCTGATATAAAGTGGAAGAGGAAAAAGGAAGATTTTAGTAATTTGATTGAGATTCAGAAAAAAATATTGTATAATTCGGGTAGATATGTGAAACCCGGCGGTATACTGGTTTACAGTACATGTTCACTTGACGTGAGGGAAAATGAAATGATTGTTGAGGCTTTTCTCGCCGAAAACAGGAATTTCAGGCTGGAACCAATGGACGAAGTTTTGCCTGAAGCATTAAAGACAAAAGAAGGGGCTAAGGAGGGTATACTCAGGTTATATCCTCATATTGACGGGACGGATGGATTTTTTATAGCAAGAATGAAGAGAGAAAAATAAGATTATGGATTCAGTACTGGTTAATATTTATGAACTGGATTTCGATGAACTGAAAAATGAAATTATAAAACTCGGCGAACCCGCTTTTCGCGCAAAACAGGTGTGGAAATGGATTTACCAGGGTGTGGCCGGTTTCGATGATATGACCGACCTTCCCAAATCCTTCCGCAACATGCTTAAGGACATTTTTTATATCGGGGGAGCCAAAATTGTCAACAAACTTGTTTCAGCAAGGGACGGTACAAGAAAATATCTTTTGGCCCTGAAGGACGGAAATGTTGTTGAAAGCGTGCTGATGAAGTATCATTACGGGAACAGCATTTGTCTGTCCACCCAGGTGGGATGCCGTATGGGATGCAGTTTTTGCGCATCCTCAATGCCCGGGTTTGAAAGAAACCTGTCGACAGGAGAAATGGTTGCGCAGGTAATTGCCGTACAGAGTGATGCTGCGGAAAGGATAAGCCACATTGTATTGATGGGGATAGGTGAGCCGTTTGATAACTATGATAATGTGGTCAGGTTTTTAAAAAGAATGAATTCACCGGATACACTGAACATCAGTTACAGAAGAATGACCGTATCCACCTGCGGTCTTGTACCCGGAATTTTAAAGTTTTCAGAAGAAGGTTTTCCGGTTAACCTCTCTGTTTCGCTGCATGCTCCGAACGATGAAATCAGAAAGACCATTATGCCCGTTGCAAGGAAATATTCAATTGACAATATATTGTCAGCATGTAATATTTATACTCAGAAAACAGGAAGAAGAGTGACTTTTGAATATACACTTATGAAAGGCATCAATGACCTGGACGTGCATGCGGAAGAACTGGGAAAGAGGCTGGCCGGGCTTCTGTGCCATGTAAATCTGATACCGGTAAATACGGTAGAAGGAACCGGATATGAAAAAAGTGATAGAGAAAGAGTTGAAAGCTTCAAAAAAGTAATTGAGAAATACGGAATACCGGTTACCGTCCGCAGAGAGTTGGGCAGCGACATAGCTGCATCCTGCGGCCAGTTGAGAAAACGGTCGGTTGAAATCGACAGGATGGTGGATAAACGGTGAAATATGCAGCTATCAGTGACAAAGGAATTATTCGTGAACAGAACGAGGATTTCTGGAACATTATTCTTGATGTTGATGGTAATCCGCAGGCATTTATAGTTGCCGACGGCATGGGCGGACACAGGGCCGGGGATATCGCAAGCAAAATGGCTGTTGAGTCAATATCGGACAGCATAAGTTCCTACCTTGAAAACAAGGATAACGGGAGTTCCGTGGAAGAGGTTCTCAGAGACGCAATCAAAAGGGCGAATGACGTTATATTTCAGTATGCGATGAAGCACCTGAACGGTTCAAATATTGGTACAACCCTTACAGCCGGAATGCTTTGCAATGGAAAACTGATTATTGCCCATATAGGGGACAGCAGTTTTTATCTGATCCGAAACGAGACGATTGAAAAACTTACAAAAGATCATTCCTATGTCGGTGAACTGGTTGACAAGGGGATTCTTGACCAGGAAGAGGCAAGGCTGCATCCGATGAGAAATCAGATTACAAGGGCACTGGGGTATGAAAAGGAAGTGCAGGTTGATTTCTACAGCCTGGACGTGATGCCCAATGATATATACCTGTTATGCACTGACGGACTTACGATGAAGCTTACAGCCGATGAGTTACTGTCATTGATTAAGGAAGAAGAGGATTTGAATGCTTTGCTGAGAAACATGGTGGAACTTGCCAACGAACGCGGCGGAGACGACAATATTACCGCCATAGTTGTGAAAATTTGAGTTGTAGAGTAAAATTGATTCGAGGTGCTGGAATGACTGGAAGAGTTCTGAATAATCGGTACGAACTGGTTGAAAAAATAGGCAGCGGCGGCATGGCTGATGTATATAAAGCAAAATGCAGGGTATTGAAACGATGGGTTGCAGTTAAAATATTAAAGGATGAATTTGTTAATGATGAGGAATTCCTGGAACGTTTTGAAAGGGAGGCCTATGCGGCGGCCAGCCTGAATCATCCCAATATTGTATCAATTTACGATGTTGGAAGAGAAGGTAATATTCATTATATTGTAATGGAATATATTGACGGGATAACCCTGAAGGAATATATAAGGCAAAACGGGGCTCTGCCATGGCAGGAAGCAGCCGATATTGCAATTTCGGTTTTAAGTGCTCTGCATAAGGCGCACAGGCACGGTATCATACACAGGGATATAAAACCCCAGAACATTCTGATGACATCGGATAATGTGCCTAAGGTTACCGATTTCGGTATAGCCAGGGCAGTTACAACGTCTACGGTTACAAGAAAGGTTGATACCGTCGGTTCGGTTCATTACTCCTCTCCCGAACAGGCCAGAGGGGGTTACACCGATGAAAAGTCCGATATTTACTCTGTCGGGGTAACACTGTTTGAAATGCTGACGGGAAGAGTGCCGTTTGATGCTGATAATCCTGTTTCGGTTGCTTTAAAACATATTGAGGAACAGCCCGTGAAACCGTCAGAGATAGTACCCGGCATACCTGAAACAATGGACGAGATTGTTATGCGCGCAATGAAAAAATCCAGGAGCGAACGCTATGACAGTGCACTGCAGATGATAGCCGATCTTGACCACCTTAAGAAAGGTGAAACTATTGAGAGAAACGGCAATGAGACAGATATGTTTGCAACAAGAGTTATAGGTAGTCTGGAGGAGGAGAGTTTGGCTGGGAAAAAAGACAGGAGGAAAAGCAAAGGTAAAGAGAAAACAGGTAAAAAACCATCAAAAGGTTTTGTTATTGCCTTTGTGTATATCATTTTAATCGGCGTTATAGTGGGCGGTATATGGTTTACGTACGACAAAATCGTAAAAGATATTGTCGGGGCAATTCTTGCACCGAAGAAACAGCCTGTGGAAGTAATCAAATACATCGGTATGCATATAGACGAGGCAATAGCCGATCTGGAAGCAAAGAACCTGCCTTATATCGAGCCGGTGTATGAATATCATGATACCATTCCCAAGGGGATTGTTATAGATCAGAAACCGCCTGCTGGTATTTCGATAATGCCCGGGAAAGACGCCATAACGAAAGTTGAGCTTATTGTCAGTAATGGTCCGGAACAGGTGGAGATTCCGACCGATATAAAATTCGGCGACTATGTTGAGGTTGAAATTCGCCTCAGGGACGAACTGAAGCTTAAGCCAAGAGTTGTTGACGAATACAGTGATGAAGTGGCCGAAGGACGGGTAATCAGGACCGACCCGGAAATGGGTTCAGTTGTTCCAGCAGGAAGTGAAGTAGTTATTTACAGAAGCCTCGGACCTGAACTGAAGGATGTTGTGGTACCTGACGTTACAGGCTTTACAATGGATGAGGCAAGGCACCTGCTGCTGTCGATGAATTTAAGCATAGGAAAGATTTTGCCTGAAGACAGGGAAGGCTATAAAGGCCGTATAATAGATCAGGAACCGAAAGCCGGAACCACTGTGAAGGAACTGACGCCGATTAACCTGTATTTCGGTGACGAACAGTCCGGTGGGGACGGAATCGGAATTAATCCTGGAGTTTCGGGCAGCACCAGGGTAACAAGGGAGATATATCTTCCTTCGAACCGGGTATTCGGTGACAGGGTGGAACTGGTCGTATACTACACTACCGGAGATACAGGGGAAGAGAATTTCCTGGTGGGAGATACCGTTGAAAAATCCAGGTTCCCTTATAAAGTTACCGTACCTGTTACCCCGGGTGTAAAAACAACATTGATTGTTTATATGGATGGAGAGTTTCAGTATGAAGAGGAGATTTTTATTCAGCGATAGCGAAACGGAGGAGTATGTTTGCCTAAAGGCTTAATTCTTAAAGGCGTTGGGGGCTTTTATACGGTAAAGAGCGATACCGGAATTTATGAATGCAGGGTAAGAGGAGTATTCAGAAAGAAGGGAATAACGCCGGTTGCTGGGGATTTTGTCAGGTTTTCAGTCACCGATGAAACAGCCGGAGAGGGATGGATAGAAGAGATTGAAGAAAGACAAAACTGCTTTATACGTCCGCCTGTGGCTAATGTAAATCAGATAGCCGTTGTTCTGGCAAAAATATCTCCTGAACCAGATTTCCTGCTTGTGGACAAACTGCTTGTTACCGCTGAAAAAAATGGAATAACACCCCTTATAGTAATTAATAAGATTGATTTAATAAATGAAAAAGAGCTGCAAGAGGTAAAGAGCATTTACAAAGACACAGGATATGAAGTTGTCGCCATCAGTAAAATCGGCAAACAGGGATATGACGAGCTTCATGAAAAGCTCAAAGGCCGTAGAACCGTGTTTGCCGGTCAGTCCGGAGTTGGAAAATCCACCATTCTTAACAATATAATGGACTCATGGGTCATGGAAACCGGAGAAATGAGCAAAATTCAGCGCGGTAAGCATACCACAAGACATGTCCAGCTTCTGCCGCTGGATAATGAAGGTTACGTCGTGGATACTCCAGGTTTCAGTTCTATGTCGCTGGAAGGCATTGAATATGATGAACTTCCTTTGATGTATCCTGAATTTGCCAAACTGGAAGGCAAGTGCAGGTTTAACGGATGCAGCCATATCAAAGAACCGGGCTGCGCGGTAAAGGAACTGGTTCAGTCAGGGAAAATATCTTCAGTAAGGTATGAATGTTACCAAAGATTATACGAGGAGCTGAAAGAACAATATGAAAACAGATACAGGTAAAAATATAATTATTGCACCGTCCGTATTGTCCTGCGATTTTACACGGCTTAAGGAAGCTATGGATGCCATCAGGGATTCCGGAGCAGACTGGATTCATACCGATGTTATGGACGGTCATTTTGTCCCGAACATTACGATAGGTCCTCCTGTAATAAAATGCATGCGGAAACAAACAAATATGTTCATTGATGTTCACCTGATGATAGAAAAGCCTGAACTGCTGCTGAATGACTTTATTGAAGCGGGAGCGGATATGATAACCGTGCATGCCGAGGCATGTACACATCTTAACCGTACACTGCAGGTTATCCGCCAGGCAGGTGTTAAAGCGGGGGTTGCGCTGAATCCGGCAACTCCGTTAAGTGTACTTGATTATACCCTGGAACTTGTGGATATGGTGCTTATAATGACTGTAAACCCGGGGTTTGGAGGGCAGAAGTACATACCTCAGATGACGGCAAAAATAAAGGCGCTGCGTGAGAAGATCAATGAATGTACACCCGGTGTTTTGCTGCAGATAGACGGAGGCATCAGCACCGACAATATTGCTGAAGTTACTGCTGCAGGAGCTAATGTAATTGTTGCCGGTTCGGCCTTTTTCAGTGCTCCGGATAAAGCAGGGTTTGTTTCGGAACTGAGAAGAAAATCAGCTTTTTGCGGCAAGGTATCTGTATGAACGTGTTTGTTGTTGGCAGCGGAATGGTTGAATCCGTCGGGATTATAAAAGAATACTCGGAAAAATCCGATCTCCTGATATGCGCAGACGGCGGGGCCCGGTACCTGTATCAGGCCGGTATAAAGCCTCATATTCTTGTTGGTGATTTTGATTCAATCGATCCTGAAATAAAGGCGGCTTACCGGGACAGCGGCATTGAGATTATAAAATTCCCAAAAGAGAAGGACTATACCGACATGGAACTGGCCCTGAATCTCGCAGTTGAAAAGGGTGCCGGAAGAGTTTTCATTGCCGGTGCCACGGGTTCAAGGCTGGATCATACCATATCCAATATTCAGCTTCTCCATAAGCTTGCCGATGCAGGCGTTGAGGGGGTTATTGTAAACCAGAACAATTATATTTATCTTCTTACCGACCACATTAAAATTCAAAAAAAGAACGGTTATTTTCTTTCCCTGATACCTGCAACTCCGACGGTTGAGGGCATAACGACAAAGGGGCTGGCATACCCCCTGAAAGACGCTGTAATGGTAATGGGAACAGGGCTCGGGATCAGCAATGAATTTTCGGCTGAATGGGCCGAAGTTTCGGTCAAAAAAGGACGTCTTTACGTTATTGTTTCGAAGGACTGAACGGATATATCAAAACAGGCCCGAGCAATCCCGACTTGAGTCTTTTTCTGTCATATGCAGCCATATGCGCAAATCTTCTTGAATACTTTTTCTTTTCGGTTTCTATTGTTCCTGCAACTTCGTTTGCCCCTGTATTGTATACCGTTATTTCAAGTTTGTGCCGGCCTTTCGTCAGCCCGGACAAATAAAGCCTGTAAGGTCTGTATGCAAGTCTTCCTGCTTCCTGTCCGTCGACATATACTATTGCGTGATAATGCAGTCCTGGCATGCATAGAACTGCGTTTGTAATATCTGAATCATATTCGAAATATGAAATATATTTCATAAATCCCGAATATTCCGGCCAGCCAAGGCTTCCCCAGTCAGGCCAGTTTCTGCCGTCAAGCTGTTTTTCGCTGTTGTCTGGAAGCACAATACGCCAGTCAAAAGGCTCAATACAGTCAGTTTCTTTTTGAGCCGTCCAGGACCTGAAAGGCGAATCGTCCGGCATACCGGTGACAATAGCGTCTGAAGCAGTTCTGTCCGCAACAAATACTTTCAACTCACAGCCCTCGAAAAGGGTCGAAAACCTGAAAGGTCCTGCAGATGAAATTAACCTTGTGCTTCCGTTTCTCAAATCAGCTTCATACAGATTTCCGGACTCATTGATACAGATTTCGGCTTCAATGTTTTCGGCCGATTCATTCAAAAGCATATAAACGGTTTTGCCGTCGCCTGTCCTTGTGCACAGGGAAATCCTGCCTGACGGCGTAACCGTAACGGGAGAACCCACAAGGGCCTTCAATGACGAAAGTTCGCTGCAGAGTATTGCTTCCTGCTCGAGAGCGGGATTATACCTGAACACCGATATAATCCTTCCACCGGATGCTGCAAAAAGTTTCAGCCTTTTTGCCACCTCATCCCTTATTGAACAGTTCGGTGGCAGGATTATCGTGTCTATCACATACCCGGAACCGGTCATAAGACCGCCTTCGGCAAGTTCAAGGGAGAGAATTGCTTCGTCCCAGATATAATCAAAATTGCTCGGCATGTATGCCAGTTCCCTGGCAATATCGTTAACCCATTCCCAGATAAATTTTTCCGCATTATTGGCAGTGAGACTGCCTATGCTAAGCTGCGCCCTGTATAAATCATAATCGGGAACATACAGTGCAGTGCCGCCTGCAAATTTACCATAACTGGAAATTGCAGAGGCAGCTGCGATACGTTCGTAAATCAGTTTTCCGAAGGGTTTCTGGAGCATATGGTTCGGCATCTGCGGGCTTTCAGCCGGACTGTCGGGTTTATTGTTCGAGTACATAAGGTGAAAATCATCAATACCGCGGATAACCTGATGATCGGTTATATACCTCATCAAGTCGCCATGCAGTCCCTGGCCCATACCGGCAAAAGTTTCAGATACGGCATGCCTGCGGCCCAGCAATCTTTTGACTGAACCGGCATATCTGGGAAAATCTGCAAATTCTCCGGGCTCTATCTGGGCCCAGATTACGTCTATCGCAGGTCTGTCGTTATATTTCATGTTTTTGAAAAAATGTCCGCTGATTGTATTCAGTGTATTAAGATGATGGTCCAGGTCCATGTGGCCGGTAAGCTCAACATTGTGTCCTGCACACCACCGGCTGAGAATCCCGTAAAAACTGTCAGCAGCAATGTCTGTATATACATCGAAAAAATCATCAATGTATTTGTTAATCGCCGCAGGATGGTTTTCTTTTATGTTAACCATCAGGTATGGCAATACTTCAGGAAGATCATAGCCCTTCTTTTTCCGGAACTCGTCAAAAAGTCCCTGACTGTAAGGAAAATCAAACCTGAGGTACGGTTCGTCATAGAAAAAACCTTTTATAACGCTGCCGAAATATTCAGAAAACCTTTGATAATATCTTTCGTGCATAACACTTAAAAATTTCTCTGTTGCATTTGGGTTTAGCAAATCAATGCATGACATTGCCGGATCACCCGGATATGATTTGCACGACGACTTTGAACTGTGTTCGTCGTAATCCCAGGAAACGAAAACGATATGAACATAGTCGTCGTTACAGGTATATTCAAAACGACCTTTCGGTTTTATTTTTATTCCTTCAAATGTATTGTTTTTAAGTATGCCTGCCGCAACTACATTATCAGGCATTGTAAGGGTGACATGATCGCCTTTTTTCAATATTAAGTTGTGAGATATGACAAGTTTTTTGGCCCTGTATTCATCTTCGGTGCAAACAAGACCGCCTGCCGTCCCGCTGGGATATCCCCAGTCATCAAATATCCAAACCTCAAGACCTTCATCTCTGGCAGTCTTTATTGCCGTTTCATAGGCGTCCAGAACCATATTGATCCACTGTTCACTGGCGCGGCCGGCACAGTCTGATGCAACTATTATGTTGAATCCGCGAAAACCCTGCCGTTTACACCATTTTACCCATTCCCGGATACTTTCGTGATCTTCGTGGGCTTTGATCCCGAAAAAAGCCAATGGTCTGTATTCGTCTATGTTGAGGTTAAGCATTTGAAACAGTTCCGCAGATTCCATAAAATCACCTTTTGCAAATTGTATGAGCATATCTATTATAACACTTTTGATTAAGCAGGAAAAACATTATGCGGAAATTTTGCAGAAACAAAATTGTTGTCCTGTTATAAAAAAAAAATTGTATTGGTATACCAGGCAATACGTTTTTTGTAATTACGACTGCCATATGTTTTGCAGCATCCATTGTTACCTGCTTCCTTTTAGCTTTGAGCAGTACACCGCTCTTTTGGGAACACAGATACAGAAAAAAAGCTTAGAGAAGAAACAACAAGGATTAATCTGTCAAGGCTGCCACATGGAAAGACATTGAAAGAGTTTGATTTTGCTTTCCAGCCCAGTTAGATTAAAAAAATATAAGAAATTTTTGGCTTATTTTCAATTAAAAATGCAAATGGCGGCCATGCATTAATGGCGGTTTGGTTCATAAGATTGATATAGAAAAAGAAAACGGGGGCCATCGTGAAAAGATTCATTCTGTCCATTGACGGCGGAGGAATACGCGGTATAATCCCTGCAGTTTTTCTTGCTGAGTTTAAAAAGGCACTTGAAAAGAAAGGCGTTGATAAACCTTTTCACCAAATCTTTGACATAATAGCCGGAACATCCACCGGCGGTCTTATAACACTGGCGCTGACCGTTCCCATGTATAAAAAGATCGATGGAGATTTATATGATGCACAGGGAGGAGTAGCTGCAGATAAACTGCCCGAACTGTACAAAACTTTCGGCGACAGGGTATTTCCCGGTAACCGAAACAAAGTAAGAAAACTGGTAAGGCAGATATTTACTAGCAAATACAGTCCGGTTCCATTCAGAGCGGTGCTCGAGGAAATATTTAAAAACCATACCGTTAAGGAAGCCCTGACCAATGTTCTGATAACAACTTTTGATATGAAACAGGTTCAGCCTGTTTTCATTAAAAAAAGGCCGCTTCATGCCGGCGGTGACGAGGATCCGGATTTTTACATGGTAGATGCAGCATTGTCAACGGCAGCGGTTCCCACATATTTTCCGCCTGTGTATGTCAACCGTGATGATGAAAGCTACTGCCTGATTGACGGAGGAATTTTCTGCATAAACCCCGCAATGAGCGCGTTTATAGAAGCCAGGAAGATTTTCCCGGAAAGCAGTGAATATGTAATTTTGTCACTGGGCACAGGAAACCAGAAGGAAGAATATAAAACTGAAGGAATACAAAACTGGGGCTTTTTTAACTGGATTGCCCCATGGCTGGGTGTACCGATTATTACCGCTGTCGGCGAAGGGCAGAAAATAAGCACAAACCATATGCTGAAAAAATTGCCCCAGGTTACACTGTTCCGCTTTGATGTTGATTTGGAAAAGGGGAAGGGGGTGATTGATGACGGCAGTCCGGAAAACTTAGAGTATTTGACTGAAAAGGGCAGGGAAATGTGGAGCAGCAATATATATGAAGTTAACAAGCTAGTCAGGATAATTGCCGGAAAGTGAGTTTATAGTGCAATACCCGAATCACCCGCTTCTTGAAATAAGGTTATTTGGCTGCGGGTCCTGCTTCGGGTATTTCGTCTCCTTGGGCAACAAAGCACCTAGGTTAATCCCCGCCCATAGGTTTCAATGAATCCGGCGCAGTGGTATCCATACCACAGGTCGCTCAGTACTAC